>FZPS01000190.1_pt25 | contig 11025 bp, 10 predicted proteins | sample 1817821 | NCBI WGS metagenome assembly FZPS01 (sample SAMEA104158645, study PRJEB21678) | metagenome | place: Germany | collected 2015-04-21 | reverse complement strand
ATGATAGTATGGTAAAACTTTTCCTTTTCTAATTACTTCAAAAGTTAAATCATATGTATGTGTTTCGTCATAAATAAATTCACATTTTAATTTCATATCAATTAAATTTGACTGAGTCTCTTCGGTTTCTAAATCAAATAATTTAACTTTAATTTGATACTCATCAATTTTATATTTTTCGATATCAACACTAACTATTAACTTATCGCGAGATTTTTCATAGGATAATTGAATTAGCGGCACAATATATAATTCTTGACTAGCTAGAATTGTTTCACTTAATCCAACTTTAGCCTTAACTAAAAGCTTATATTCACCTTCAAATGGCGTTTCACCGATAAATTCACCAAATAATGAATGGGTTTCATTAGTATAATCTTCTATAATTCGTTTATCGATAACTTTATTATTTCTCATAAGTAAGATTTCTATATTACCATTAATTCTTTCATAGAAATCTTCAATATATAAATCATAATAAATCAAATTTTCAAATCCTTCTGAATAAAACGAAACAAAAGGATCAGTGCTTGTTATAATAAAATCTTCAAATAATGTAGTTCGCTTTGGTGTATTAGCAATTATTCTAACGCAATAAACTTGATCAATTTCGATATCTGGTATAGTTATTGAGTATTGATTTTGTGCAGGATAATCTTCCATATAAATTGTTTTTAGTCCGATTAAAACTTGAATCGTAATCTTTTCATCGCTTATCACACTACTATTAAGTAAATCAAATTGAATAAATAATGAATCTCTTTCTTGAGTTAATTGGTTCATCTTGACATAAGGATTCCGTTTGGCGGTAACTTTTTTCTCAAAGAGCATCTGATCACCCCAGCCAATATTCCCCCATACCATTATTTTATATTGACGATTTTGGACAATAGAAAAGGTGCCGCTTTGTAAGCCCACGACACCTTCAGTTTCTTGTATATCGCTGTTAGATTCTAAACGTATAATTAAAGATTCATAATCTAAATTAGAATCAACAGCATCAATATTAAATTCGTATTGTAATACGTCTTCTTCTACGTATAAATAATTAAGATTAATTTCAGGCTTTTTAAAAGCGCGTGTTTGACCTATAGTCACCACGGCCACGCCTAATACGGTTCCTAATAAGAATTTAGGTAGCAGTTGCATGAATAATTTTCTAAATTGTAATTCACGCGACTTCTTATCTTTATTTTCATATCCTTCGTTATATGACATATTTTTTTCCTTTTGGATTTTACTTCCTATTACATATTATACATCAAATGTATATATATGTAAATATTTTTTTAGGTTATTATCCGTAAAGTTTGCCCATAACGTAATTAACAAATTTAACTGGTAAGATTCGATATAAGAATAAGAAAAATTTATATTGAACTCCAATAATTTTTCTAACCGGAGGTCTTTTTTTCATAATACTACGATACATCACTTTTGAAACATACTCAACTGACATACCGTTTCTTTCGTCTTTTTCCATTACTTTAACTGATCTATCAATTCGTTTTCCGTAATGAATTGAATCAGATTTGTTTTTCTTTCTTGCGTCAGTAAATCCTGTTTTAATATCTCCAGGCATAAAGTCAATTACTCTAATACCAAAAGGTTTAACTTCAATATTTAATCCTTCGCTATAAAGTGAAATTGCCGCTTTATTAGCTGAATAAAACGTTTGAAATGCAATCGGTAAAACACCAGCTACCGATGAAATATTGCAAATTCTACCGTAACCATTTTCTCTCATATAAGGTATTACTCGGTTGGTAATATTAGCCGTACCAAAAAAGTTAATGTCAAACATACGTTCAGCACTACTAATTTCAGTATCTTCAACCGCACCAGAAATACCCATTCCTGCAGAATTAATTAGAATATCTATTCTTTTTTCTTTTTCGTATATTTCATCAACAATTTGGTTAATTCGTTCGTGATCAGTAATATCAGCTGAATAATGATTTAGTCCTTCAAGTTCTACTTCTCTTCTTGAAATACCGTAAACAGTATGACCTTTTCGAAGAAACTTTTTCGCATTAGCAAGCCCAATTCCTGAAGATACTCCAGTAATTAAAACTATCACTACTCATCACCCTCAATTTCAGGATAATTTAATACGATATTGGCAATAATTTCAACCGCCTTATCAATAATTTCATGAGTATGAGTTGCCATTAAACTAACTCTAATTAAACATTCTCCCTTTGGAGTTGCTGGTGGAATAACAGGGTTAACATAAACACCATGTTCAAATAATTCTAAACAGATTTTAAATGTTCTAATCATTTTATATGTATAAATCGGAATAATTGGAGTTTCAGATTCAATAATTGGAACGCCTAATTCTTTTAATCTTTTTCTCATATAATTAGCATTATCAGCTAATTTTTTAACTCTCTCTGGATTTTCTTTTAAAATATCTAAAGCCGCATTAGCACTAGCCGTATTTGCAGGTGGAATCGCAGCTGAGAAAATATAAGGACGAGAATTATGGCGAATGTAATCTACTACTTTTCTTGATGCAACTACATATCCACCAATTGAAGCTAATGATTTTGAGAATGTCCCCATAATAATATCAACTTCATCTTCTAATCCAAAATAATGAGCCGTACCTTTTCCGTTTGGTCCAATAGTACCAAATCCGTGGGCATCATCAACCATAACTCTAGCACCGTATTTTTTAGCAAGTCTTACGATTTCAGGAAGATTAGCAATATCACCGCCCATTGAGAAAACACCGTCAGTTACGATTAATTTTCCCATATTAGGATCAGCATTTGCTAATAATCTTTCTAAATCTTCCATATCGTTATGGTTATAGCGAACCATCTTACCATAAGATAATCTAATTGCATCATAAATTGAGGCGTGGTTTTCCTTATCGCTAAAGATTAAATCATTACGACCAACAATAGCCGAGATTATACCTAAGTTAGTTTGAAATCCAGTAGAAAATAAAGTACAATCTTCTTTATCTAAAAAGTCAGCTAAATCACGTTCTAATTTTAAGTGGATATCTAATGTTCCGTTTAAAAAACGCGATCCAGAAACACCTGTTCCATATTTTTCTAATGCTTTAAGTGAAGCTTTTATAACTCTTTCATCTGAAGTTAGTCCTAAATAGTTATTAGAACCAAACATCATTACTTGTTTGCCTTCCATATCTACAATAACATCTTGCTTAGTTTGTAGTTGATGGAAATAAGGGTAAATACCAGCTGCTTTTGATTCATCAGCAATGGTATATTTTACTACTTTATCAAATAAATCCATAATTATGCCTCCTGATAAGGTAATTTAGTTCTTATTCTTTCACGTTTAACTTCTTGTACTTCAACTTTTTCTTCTTGTTTAACTTCTGGTGTAGTACGGAATAATGCTTTAAATAATAATGGAGCTCCTAATGTTGCCCATAACGCAATTAAGAAATATCTTATCGCGTCAAATCCTAAATTTCTTCTAGCAATAGTTTGTCCAGGGATTACTTCAGCATACGGGAAAACATATTTTAATCCTTGTTGTAACGCTACAATAACTACTACTCCGATAACAAACTTTAAGATTTGAACCCAAACTCTTTTATCTCTTGGAACAAATTTAATGTATCTTTTTTCTACAAAATAACCAAAAGCAAAGGCAACAAATGCTCCGGCTGCTTGAAATAATTGTTTATTATATAGTGATTCTATCTTCAAAAATAAAATTACTGCCATTCCAGCAACAAATAATGGGATCAACCAAAAACCAACCCACTCTTCTTTTTCAGTTAGTTTAAAGATACTATAAACAATATTAACAACAAGATAACCGATAAAAATTCCGGCTATTACGTCTAATAAGTAATGCTGTCCTAAATAAATTCTAGAAAAAGGCACTAATATCACGTTAAGAATTAAGAAAAATCTAATTAATTTATTTTTAGTTTTCTTCATTATTCCCGTAGTAATCGAGCTTGCGGAATTACTATGTCCTGACGGAAATGAGTAACTAGTATCACCATAAGCTTCTGTTGCAGGTGTACCAATACTATGTACTGCAGTTGAATCTTGATAAGGTCTTAGTCTTTTTACTGTTACTTTTAATCCACCAACAATAAAAGTGCTTCCTAAAAATGCCATTACAAATTGATAAGCCCATTTTTTATCGATTAGCCAATATAATAATACTGCCAAAATAATAAATAAATACGCTTCTCCTAAATAACTAATATAGATAAATCCTTTATCTACAATAGGGTTTCCACTTAGTTTTTGTATAAATTCTACTATTCTAAGTTCGTACCATGTAAAATTATGTGCTAAGTTCATGTTTTTCCTCTCCTTTATCTCATTAAATTATAATATTTAACAGATTTATTGTCAATTCTAAATTGATTGTCGACAATTATATGAAACTTTTTTAAAAGTTTAATTATTTCTTTGGCCCATTTATAGCCTTCATTTTTTAGTTTTTCAGCAAATTTACGATCAAAATACATTGACCTAAGTATATTAATTGAATTTAGACGAGAAAATGGGTGACCGTGTTTAAAATCAATTATCGTAATATCTTCCCCTTAATATTGTTTGTAGTTAAATTTAGTGGCAATTGGCACTGCTAAAATTAAATCGCAATTTTCATCTAATAATGGGTGAATTGGATTATTATCAATAAAACCACCGTCAACATAGTAACCATCACCATTTTAGTACTACCAAACAACATTGGAACTGAAGCTTAAGCTCTTACTACTCTAAATGGATTTTCAACTCCATTTAATAAAATATACTTTTTCTCACCATGAAAATAATTAACTTGATACTTAAGTTTTGGTGATTTAACTTGTTTTACTGTTCTATATCCACGAATTTTAGATTCTTTAATTTTGGCAATGCTAATATCAGAAGTCATTAAATGATATAGCAAAGTGGTATTTACTAAACTTTTTCGTTCGTTTTTAAAATAAACCATATTTCCTTTATAAAGATTTTCTTTATCAAGTTTTTGCCATAAGTTTTCTATCTCCTCATATAATAGACCAGCCATTATCATTAAAAGATTAACTGCACCGATTGATTAGCCAGATGCTACATCAATTTCTTTAAGTAAGTCTTCTTACATAAATGCTTTAATAACACCTACTTGATAAGCGCAAAAAACTCCGCCCCCACCTAACATTAATCCTACTTTCATATTTTTATACCTTCTTATCTACGAAGTTGTTTTTTGAGTCTTTCCTCTTGATCTCTTTGTTTTAGTGATTCACGTTTATCATGAGTTTGTTTACCTTTAACTAAGGCGATTTCGACTTTACAAAGCCCTTCTTTAAGATAGACTCTGAGTGGAACAACAGAATGTCCATCTAAAGTAACTTGGTTACTTAATTTTCTAATTTCTGATTTATGTAATAATAAAGTTCTTGTTCTAATTTCGTCATGGTTAAAAATGCTTGATTGATCAAACTTGCTAATATGTGCTCCGATAAGTTGAGCCTCACCGCTCTTAAAGGTTACATATGAATCTTGAATATTAATTTTTCCAGCACGAATTGATTTTATTTCAGATCCCTTTAACTTAATTCCGGCTTCATAGGTATCTAAAATAAAATAATCATGTCTTGCTTTTCGGTTTTGAGCAATTACTTTCATTTTATACCTTCTTTATAATACTAAAATCAATTTCTAATCTAGAAACATCATGTCCTATGTATTTTACTAATACATAATCTCCTAATTTATATTCTACACCATAATCATTAATGTAGTTTAGTGTTTCTTCATAAAAGTAAAAATATGTATCCATATTTCTTAGTGCACAAAATCCTTCAATACCATTTTTAAGTTGAATAAACATTCCTGATGGTAATATAGAAACGATTTGTCCTTTATAAACATTTTCTATATTTTGATTAAGATAGTTAATTGAATATAGTTTTTCAACATCTCTTTCAATTTCAATTGCGACTCTTTCTTGAGTACTTGAGTGTTTTAAAATTTCTGGTAAAACTTGATCATAATAAGAAAACTTTTTTTGAAAATCTGTCTTATTAAATAATAAATCATTAATAATTCTATGTAAAATTAAATCAGGATATCTTCTAATCGGTGCCGTAAAGTGTGTATAACATTGTAATCCTAGTCCGTAATGGATATCACGATATGAGACATATACAGCACGCTTCATCGCTTTTAAAACTAATTGACTAACAATTTGTTTATATCTAGTTTCACTTGCAAGATTAACAAGTTTTGCAATATTTTTAGGATTTTTATAATCTTTAATATTAGATTCAAAACCTAATCTTGAAATCACTTTAACTGATTCACTTAATTTTTCTAAATCAGGAGCCTCATGAATACGGTAAACCGATGGATAATTTAAGTTATATAAGTGTGTTGCCACTGTTTCATTAGCTAAAATCATTAATACTTCAATTAACTTTTCGGCTTCATAAGATTCTCTTTTTCTAATTTCTAAAACTTTATCATCTTCTACGATAAATTCAAGTTCAGTTGATTCAAAATCAATTGAACCAGACTCTTTACTTTTCTTTTCTAACACTTTTGAAAAATCAAATAAAGTAAGTAGAGCGTATTTCAATTCGTTTTTATGATTAAATTTATTATTTTGGAATAAATCATTAACTTCATCATAAGTTAATCTTTGATCACTTTTTATAATAGTTTTCTCTATTTTATAATCAATTACTTGCAAAGATTTAGATACTTTAAAAATAACTGACATCGCAAGTTTTTCTTCATCTTCATTAAGTGAGCCAATACCGTTACTAATTTGAACAGGTAACATTGGAATTACTTTATTAACTACATATAAACTAGTCGCTCTTCTTTGGGCTTCTAAATCAATAAGTGAGCCTTCTTTAACTAAACACCCAATATCAGCAATATGAACTCCAACTTCATAGTAATCTATTTCTTCTTTAAAACTAATGGCATCATCTAAATCTTTAGCGTCAGCTCCATCAATAGTAAAAGTAAGAGTATTTGTATAATCAACTCTCATTTTTCTTTCGTTATCTAAATCTATAGTAATATTTCTTGCTTCCTCAATTAATTCAGGTGAAAACTCAAGTGGCCAATCTTTTTTATAGATAATTTTTAACATTTCCACATCGGGATCATTAACATGACCAATTGTATCAACGTAAGTTCCGATTATCTTCTTATTTTTAACTTCATTTATTTCAACATAAATAATTTCACCTTTCATTAAATTAGGTGCATTATTTAACTCTAAATGGAAATCCTCAATGTTTTCCAAAATATAAAAAGGTTTCTTTCTTTTTTTACTAAAATCAACCTCAGCTATTAAGTGAGTCGTTTCCCTTTCTAGATAAAGTAAAATAACTTCGGTCATCATATTCATTAATACGATATCACCATTTAAAGTTAGTGTTTTAAAAGTTAAACGATAACTTTCATCATGTGATTTTAAATAATCAGTCATCTTTCCTTTAGAAATTTTACCAACTCTTAAATTAGGATGAAGTTTTAGTTGATTATTATGAAGATAAAAATACTTTTGATAATTATCAATGTTTTTAATATCGTCTTCGTTTATTTCAAATTCGCTAAAAATAAAGTCTAAATCAATGCTTTGACTTTCATGATTATAAAAGAATATTAATATTTTTTGTAATAAATCATTTTGTTTCATACATAAATTATACCATGTTTAATATAAAATATTAAAAAAGGCTGGTAAACCAGCCTTCTTTTTATACTATTTTACTTTTTAATGTTATAGAAAGTAGATAATCCTGGATAAATTGCAGTAAATCCTAAGTTATCTTCAATTCTCATTAATTGATTATACTTAGCAATTCTATCAGTTCTAGATGTTGATCCGGTCTTAATTTGGCCAGCATTTAATGCAACAGCTAAATCAGCGATAGTAGTATCTTCAGTTTCACCACTTCTATGAGAAATAACTGCAGTATAACCTGCTCTCTTAGCCATTTCAATCGCATCTAAAGTTTCAGTTAAAGTACCAATTTGGTTAACTTTAATTAAAATTGAGTTAGCGATTCCTTCTTTAATCCCTCTAGCTAATCTTTCAGTGTTAGTAACGAATAAGTCGTCTCCAACTAATTGAATTTTCTTACCTAATCTGTCAGTTAATAATTTCCAACCAGACCAGTCATCTTCATATAATCCGTCTTCAATTGAAATAATCGGATAACGATTACATAAGTCTTCGTAGAAATCTACCATTTCAGCAGCTGTTAATTGTCTGCCTTCGCTAGCCAATTCATATTTTTTAGTTTCTTTGTTGTAGAATTCTGATGCTGCAACGTCCATCGCTAAATAAATATCTTTACCTGCAACGTATCCAGCTCTCTTAATAGCTTCTAAAATAACTTGTAGTGCTTCTTCGTTTGAGCCTAAGTTTGGTGCAAATCCACCTTCGTCTCCACCACCTGTATTTAATCCTTTTTCAATTAAAACTTTCTTTAAGTTATGATATACCTCAGCAGCCATTCTTAATGCTTCAGCGAATGTTTCAGCAGAAACTGGCATAATCATAAACTCTTGGAAGTCAACTGAGTTATCAGCATGTGATCCACCGTTTAAAATATTAAACATTGGTACTGGTAAAGTTTTAGCGTTAAATCCACCAATGTAGTGATATAAATCAATTCCTAGGTAATCAGCTGCAGCACGTGCTACTGCCATAGAAACTGCTAAAATTGCGTTAGCTCCTAATTTACCTTTGTTAGGTGTTCCGTCTAAATCAATTAAGATTTGGTCAATAGCTACTTGGTCTAATACGTTAGCGCCTAAGATTTCAAATGAAATAATTTCATTAACGTTTTCAACAGCTTTTAAAACTCCTTTTCCTAAATAACGGCTTTTATCACCATCACGTAATTCAACAGCTTCGTGTTCTCCTGTAGAAGCTCCTGATGGTACTAATGCGCGTCCAAACGCTCCTGATTCAGTAATAACTTCAACTTCAACTGTTGGGTTACCACGTGAATCTAATACTTCTCTTGCATATACATCTGTAATAAATGGCATAATTTTATTCCTCCTATTTTAAAAATAATTAAAATCCATTAATATTATACTAAATATCACCACTTTAATAAACTGATAACACAAAATAACATATGATTTTGTATTTTTTTATTCTTCACTGTTAATTGCAATTAATATTGGTCTTCTAATTAAAGTAAATAAAATCATACAAGATGCAAATTTAACTAAGTTAAATGGACCATAAAGTGAAACGATAAATATCGTATAATTCATAATTCCAGGTCCACCAAACATACGATCATATTTACCAGAGTTAACTAAACTTATAAAGAATGGATACTCGCCTGATGAAGCAAATGATGGAGTTACTACTAAATAGTTAATTGTAACCATAAATAGCGCCATTAATACTGTCACAATTAATATCAGTGCAATTTCTCTTCCAATACCAGATACAAGACTTTTATTTCCTTCATAAACAGAATTAGGTCTATCATATCTATAGTTATTGATTCTTAAAACTCGACTAAATCCCATATAGATTAATATCATTACAATTGAAGCAACGATAGCGACAGTTTCCCCAAAAAATGGAAACGGAATATTAGTTGAATGACCAGAAATTAACCACCTTACAACTGAACGAATCACTATTACTGCTAAGGTGTGGTTAAATCCAATTAAAACAAATGAAATTAAAATTACAACTTCACTAAAATCTAATTTTAACCATGGTGCCATTGGCCAGACAATTTCAAGATAACCGACTATTAAAGCTAACGCCGCTAAAATTGCCGCTAGTACTGGTTTTAATAATTTGTTGTTGGTGTTATTTATCATATTTAATGCCTCCTTAGAAATGAAAAACCACCTTCTCAGGCGGCATAAAAACATAAAAAAGAATTTTATTATGTTCTCTTTCATCCAGACTATAACTGTCGGTACTAGAATTTCACTAGTTCAACCTATAAGGTTCGTGGACTATTACCACCGGTGGAGACTTCCACTCCGCCCTGAGAATTATATTTCTAATTATATTTTATCACTTTTAGTAAAATAGTCAATTAATGTAATAACGATTCAATTAATGTCATATCTCAAATATCGCAATAGATTTTAATTTACGCAAAAATTCATCCATTTTTTTAATATATTCATCATTTATCGAATCCAATAATGGCATGTTTAAATTTAATTCTGCATTAAATGATGAACGGTATGCTACAACATAATACACAGTATTATTTTGAATGGCTAATCCTACTTGTTTGAAGGCAGATAATTTCATAGACAAGGCATTTGCTAATTTTGGATCCATCTTAAAATTAGAATCGCTTGAATATAATAAATATCTGTTGTCAAAGTTAGCGACACCAGTTTGTATTTTTTGATCTTTAACTTTAGGTTTAAAATAATACTTATAATTAAACATTATAAATGGTTTAGAATCGGTTTGCAGTTCTTTTTTTATGACAAACCCTCTAAATCGAAAGTCATTTAACATCGAAACTTCATATATTGAATATTCACTAGTATGAATTTCATTTAACACTTTATATTTATGAGATTTTCCAATTAGAGTAATCTCTGATAACTTAAGTGGTATTTTCTTATCCCAATCAACATCCTTAAACACATTATTAATAATTGGCTTAATTACTTCCTCTTGAAATTTATTATTGTATTTTTTAACGTATCTTCTTTCGACAATATCAGCTAGTATTATGAACAAAAATACCAAAAAAATAGCACTAATTGCTAAAATTAGAAATACCCACCATTCTATTTTAAGTGGAATAAATATTAAAACAATTATAGTTACTAGCATAATAATAAGTGATATCATTATGAAAGTAAAATACAGTGGGAAATATTTACTTCTTATATTTTCAAAATCTTGTGTTTTCATATGTCAATTCCTTTCACTAAATATTTTACCACTATTTTGAAATATTAGATATATATCTTGATTAAAGTACTTTGAAAGCGGTTCCATTTGAATTAAAATTTATATTATAAATAACATAATGTATACTATTTATTG
>FZPS01000213.1_pt172 | contig 11026 bp, 11 predicted proteins | sample 1817821 | NCBI WGS metagenome assembly FZPS01 (sample SAMEA104158645, study PRJEB21678) | metagenome | place: Germany | collected 2015-04-21 | reverse complement strand
CGTCAAGGTGGACGATGACAATTGCCTGTTTTACATAGCCGATGTATCGGGTCACGGTGTTCGTTCGGCTCTTTTGACTATTTTTTTGCGCCAGGTGATTCGCGGCATGAAAGCGGCAGCGGCAGATCATGTGGCCGTATTAAATGAGCTGATCAAAGGCTTTCGTGACCTGAATCTGGACAAAGAGCAGTTCTTATCCCTTCTCTATGGAATATATAATAAGAAAACCAGAGGCCTGTCCCTGATTAATGCGGGCCATAACTGCATGCCTATTATTTTGGAAAACAAAAATTCGGACAACCCTAAAATTACTGAAATAGAAATAAAAGGAATGCCCATCTGCAGCCTTCTCTCAGAGCCAAATCATGAGATTAAGACGCTGCAAATGGAAAAGGGCGACAAAATTCTGCTCTATACGGATGGTGTAACGGAAGCATTCAGCCGGGAGAAGAACATCGAATTCGGCAAAGCGGGACTTGAGGGCGTCATCCGTCAACTGGGCGTACAAGACGGGAAGAGATTAGCGGAAGGCATTATAGAAGAAGCGAAGAAACATGCAGGTAAGTCCCTTACGGATGACATGGCGGTTCTGATTCTGGAGCTGCTGTAGGAGGCATGCTCTCTCTTATAGAGTCTATCCCTTTATTTGCCAGGGCATCGGCACGGTTGTTTTTTTCCGTGATGGATATAAAATCGTCCATTGTAAAATGGGGGCCGTTCCATTTTATGAATTTTTTATACAGAGCCTCCTTGTCGATGCGGTCACTGTTCAGGTTCACATGACCCTTAACCCGGTAGAAGGAAATCTGATGTTGAGAAATCAAGTGAAGGAGCTCTTCCCAGAGATCCCGGTTCTCAACGTCTTTCTTCTTTGAATTCTTCCAACCGTTTTTCTGCCAGTTTTCGTACCATTTTTCACGAAAACAATTGACAAGGTAAGAGCTGTCGGAAAAAACAGAGATGTTATAACCAGGTTTCTTAATGGCTTTCAGGGCATTTAGCAGGGCAAGCATCTCCATGCGGTTGTTGGTGGTGTTGATTTCGCCGCCGAAGATTTCCTTCTGATGTTCACCGTATTCCAAAATGGCGCCCCAACCGCCTATATTCAAATCGCTTTGGTTTCCGGAACAGGCTCCGTCCGTGTAAATGTAAATGGTTTTCATAGTGGCCTCCTGAGGACATTATGCTTTATGGGCTATCAAATGTAAAGCGATCTTAAATCCTGCGTAACACGATTGTAATATTGGTAGCTTATACTGAACTTGCGTGCAAGAGCACGTAATATTAAAATTTGGGAAAAAATGCAATCTTCATTGCCTTGGTGCTATCGGGGACACTTGGGATCCACCGGGCATGGGAAATAGATTTACAGGAGAAAGGAGGAGAACTGCATGAAGAAGACAGCAATGGCGTTGATACTTGTGATCGTAATGCTGTGCAGCACAGCATTTGCGGCCGCTTCTGACCCTGATGTGGCGATTGTAAGTCCGAAAGAAACTGTAAGCGGCAACAATCTCCTCGTTTCCGTCAAGTTGACAGCGCCGAAGACTATTAAGGTCTATGTCTATGAAGAAAAAGAGAAAGTTGGCGATACATTAGTTTCCATTGACCCCTCCAAGATTTCCGAAGGAAACCTTTCATCGAAATCCCTCGTCAGCGTATCCGTCATCATGCCGGAAACCTTTGAAGGCACCGGAAATCTGCAGTTCTATAACAAGCAGATCGATGATGTTACGCCGGGACTTTATCGTATCAAGGTAGAAGTCTTGGATAAGGACAATACAGTAACAGCCACAACTACAACGCGTACCGTGGTGATGCCAAAAGACAGCCAGGCCGATGCGGGGAACAAAATTTTCCAGTCGCAGCAATCAGGGGTTCTTCAATGGGTACAAAACCTGATTAAGAGCATCTTCAGGAATTAAGGCGGCGGATTGCCATGGGTAAGCCGAAACAACATATAGAAGTTTTTAAAACCATTCTGTTAGTAGTATTGTTCCTGACCACAATACTACTTTTGTATTTTTTTTGGAGTAACCCTGTAACCGGCGGCTTCCGTCTGGCCGATATAATCGGCGAGGAGCCGGAGGAAATCCCCACCTATGAAGAAGTGATTCAACCTGGAAAGATCATCGTTCATTTCGAGGGCGGCGGGTACACGGTCCTTGAAAACGGTGATTTCGATGCCTGGGATAAGTGTCTGCAGCTGCTCCGAGGCTTGAACCGCCAGAAAGTACAAGCTGTTGAAGAGATTACAAATGCCCAATTTGATCAAATTATGGATTTTCAATCCATTCTTTATCAATTTCATTACGATCTGCCTATGGATAATTTCATAAAATTATACGGCATACCGGAAATAGCTGGATTAGATCAGATCGGCGACTTTTCAATTATTGGTTTTTCGTCGGGAAGCCCGGAAAGCTTGTTTCTCCACAGCAACAGCAAGAATAAATATTACAGGATGGTTTACGGGTCGTCCCATACTTCCATGGAAGAATTGCTTTCTACCATAGAAGCTTCAACAAATATTAATTATCATCGCATCGGTACTTTGGTAGGTACGGAGAATAAAACCCTGGTTCCTCTTTCGCTGAACGTTCAACTTGAGGAAATACCTTATTTCCCGGAGTTTGCAGATTTGCACACGCCGGAGGTAAAGGATTTTGCCAAGACCTTCTTTGGTGAAAGCTTCGATTTTGTGAGAAAGATAGAAGAGAGCAAGGGTTCGCATATTTACATGTACGGTTACGGTGATAAAGTTCTCACCATCAGCGCCGGCGGAAAGGCGGAATACAAGAACAAGGAGACGCCTCAAGGCGGCCAGCAGAACTATTTCGAGGCTTTGGATACGGCGATTCAGTTCGTTGCAGCCCACGGGGGCTGGCAGACGAGCGAAGGAATGGAAATGAAGCCCTTCGTCCGGCATGTGCAGTCGATTGAGGATAACAAGAGAAAGGGTTATCGCATAGTATTCGGCATGGCGCTTTCCGATGAAGAACTATATTTGGAGGGAAGCAGTTCCATTGTCGTTGACGTTATACACGGGCAGGTAACCCAGTATTTGCGCGACATGGTGCAGGTGGAGCGAGAGGATTATACAGAAAGCACCAGCGGGCCCGAACAGCAGACTTTTTCTACCATAAACATGATAGCCCAAAACTATCAATATATAGCGTCGATTTTAAGAGAAGAGGGTCACGATTTCGGCGACCTTCAAGGGGACGAGCTTTTCAATGCAGTTGCCGATTTAATTTACTCGGTTGATACGGGCTATATGAAGCCTGAATATGAGGGGCAAGAAAGCAACACGCTTATACCCGCATGGGTTGTTAAAGCCAATTCGGTCATGATCTACTTTGATTTATATACCGCTGAGCCTCTTGGATATACGAATATGTCGAAACTCTGAGGTGTAAGATGGACTGGACGAAAGCGAAGACAATTTTAATCATAGCGCTGCTGATTACAAATATATTTCTCCTTGTAACTTACACTTTGTCCAACTCAGACAATGAGACTTCGGAAGAGGAGCTCCTCAGGGAGACCATCGCTCTGCTCGAAGAAAAGAACATATATGTGAAGGGAGAGCTTCCCAGCGTGTATCAGAAGATGCCCGTGCTGATGGTGCAGTATGACCGCCTGGATCCGGATTTTCTGCGCAAGAAATTAGCTGAGCAGACGCCGATGGAAAGTAAGAGCGGATCCCGAAAAGAGATTGTAAAAATGGTGGAAGCTTTTCTGAAAGATTGCGGCATCTGGAGTCCCAATGTGATACTGGACAAAGTGGAGCAACAGGACAACAAGACTTACGTTCATTATAAAAATGAATACGAAGGTTATCTCGTGGAGGACAGTTATATAATCTGCACCGTGGAAAACGGCGTAATTACGGAAGTGGACCGGTTTTGGCTTAAGCCAAAGGGGTTTGGGCAAGCAAAAAAGGCTACAATTTCCGCTTCTGCCGCCCTCCTTAGTCTTATGAGAGAAAAGGACCAGCGGGAAGCTATCCTGGTGGAGGATATGGAATTGGTCTATTGGCTGAATCCTTCGGATTACGAAGGAGAAACGGCTATTTCCGATACGGCGCTGCCGGCGTGGAAAATCACATATAACGACGGGAAGGTAAAGCACATCTCGGCCTATAAGGATTAACAAAAAATCAAAAGAAAAAATCAAAAGGGACAGTTCCTTTTGATTTTTTGCAAAAGGGCCGTGATTTTATGTATAATAGAATTCGCATATAATTCTTATGTATGCGAAATAACTCAGAAAGGCATTGCTATGGGATTAAGCTTTTGCTCCTTTTCAAGCGGGAGCAGCGGAAATTGTTATTTGATAAAATCGGAAACAACAGCAATCCTGGTGGATGCGGGAATAAGCGTCAGAAAGATTCTCAACGGGCTTTCCCAGACCGGGACTACTGATGAACAGCTTGAAGCGCTGCTTCTGACCCACGAACACAGCGATCACATAAAAAGCCTGGCTCCGTTGATGAGGAAGAAGAACCAACTTAGAGCTTTTGCCAACGAGCTAACCTGGCAGGCCATAGATAAAACCATCGATCCGGACAGAAAATACATATTCACACCCGAAGAACCGTTTCAGATAGGAGATATCGGTGTAAATGCATTTCGTGTCTGTCACGATGCGGCCGATCCGGTGGGATTTTCCTTTTATAACGATGGAAAGCAGATCAGCATTGTAACGGACACGGGCTGCTTCAAGGAGGAGATGGTGGAAGAGATTCGGAACGCGGATCTGCTTGTGCTTGAAGCCAATCACGACGTGGAAATGTTGAAAATCGGCAGGTATCCTTGGTTTCTGAAACAGCGGATCCTGGGAGACCGGGGCCATTTGTCGAACGAATCAGCGGCCAGGATGTTGGTAAGACTATTGTCTGAGCACAAAAAACACCGGAAAATACTCCTTGCCCATCTCAGCAAGGAGAACAATTTTCCGGAAATGGCATATCAAACGGTAAAGAATATACTTGAGGAAGAAGAATATTATATTGGGAAACATATAGAGATTAACACCATAGTCAGAGACGAAGTGAGCATTGTTTATCAGGTGTGACGATAGAACAGGGGGGACAGGCAATGGATGACGAAAAGCACATATACAGCACCAATGGAAATCAGCCAAATTTCGTGCTTGTCGATAAGGATAAAAGGGAACCGGAAACGGGGTGGCAAGACGGATTCAGTTACGGATACGGACAGCCTGAGGGAACGGCCGCGCAGCCTAAAAAGAGGAAAAAGGGACGGTTTAGAAGGTTTGTCGCGGTAGTGCTCATTGTGCTGTTATCCGGCACCGCTGGCTTTATAGGGGGAATTGCCGGATTCAATTACGCGGCAAAGGACCTCGTTGGATTGGGTGGAGGAGATAGGATCGTCATCAATCCGGCGGACCATGTTAACACGGCAGAGGCCGTTGCGGCGAAGGTTATTCCTTCCGTAGTGGGCATCAGCACCACGAAGGAAGTGGTCCGTGAGAACATTTTCGGCATGAGGTGGGGCGAGCTGGTGCCCGGAGTCGGGACCGGGTTTATCGTCCATGAAGATGGATATATTTTGACCAATTCTCACGTTGTGGATGACGGCAGCGCGAAAACCATCATAGTTCAGCTGACCGACGGAAGGGAACTTAAGGGGACGGTGCTCTGGAGTGATGCCTCCCTAGACCTTGCCATCGTGAAGGTGGATGCCACCAATCTGACTCCGGCAGAGCTGGGGGATTCTGACAGCGTTAACATCGGCGCCTATGCTGTGGCCATCGGAAATCCTTTCGGGCTGGCTTTTGATCGAAGCGTGACCCAGGGCGTCATCAGCGGGCTAAACCGCACCATTGACGTGGGAAACGGCGCCCAGACCGTTACAATGGAAGGCCTGATTCAGACCGATGCTTCCATCAATGCGGGCAACAGCGGAGGTCCTCTTTTGAACAGCAAGGGGCAGGTAATCGGTATCAATTCGGCCAAGGCCGTATCGGGAGAAGGCTTGGGATTTGCCATTCCAATAAACACAGCTAAGCCTATTATGGAAGAGGTTATCAAGACGGGAACCTTTAGAAAGGCTTTCATCGGGATAGAAGGCAGCAATGTGGAACTCTACCTGCAGTATTATCCGGATGAGAACTTGGGTACGAAGACGGGGGTTATCGTTGGCCGGGTGTATGAAGGAGCTCCGGCAGATCTGGCCGGCATACAGGTGCGAGATGTGATCGTAGGGTTGGATAATAAGAAGGTAGAAACCATGGAACAGCTGACAAAGCTGCTGTTCTCCTATAAGCCGGGTGACGAAGTCACCATCAGCTTGTATAGAAATGCGGAGAGGATAGAGGTGCCCCTCAGACTGGGGACCTCGCCCGATTAATTTCAGCATGATTCCTGAAAATACGCCGAGGAAACAATGAATAAGCAAAATGAACTTACAAATTGTCTGTATAGGTAAACTGAAAGAAAAATACTGGATTGAGGCGCTTTCGGAATATCGAAAGCGCCTTAGCAAATACTGCACCATTTCAATTGATGAGCTGAAAGAGGAGCGGCTTAGCGACAATGCTTCTCCCGCCCAGGAGCAAGAAGTGATTGAAAAGGAAGGGGAGCGGATATTGGGGAAGCTGAAAGCCGGAACCTATGTTATCGCGCTGGATATAAGGGGAAAGACCCTGTCATCAGAAGAACTGGCGGAAAGGATGAACAATCTGGCAATAAACGGACGCAGCGATGTTGCTTTTATTATCGGCGGCTCCCTTGGGCTTTCAAAAGCCGTGCTCGAAAGCGCAGATATGCGGCTGTCTTTTTCTAAAATGACTTTTCCTCACCAGATGATGCGGGTCATTTTATTGGAACAACTTTACCGGAGCTTCAAAATTAACCGCAACGAAACCTACCACAAATAACAAAAATCAAAAGGGACTGTCCCTTTTGATTTTTGTTATTACAATCTTCCTATGCGAACTTCTTTACGGCGTCGATGTATTTGCCCAGTATCCCAAGGTTGACATAGTAATAAGAAAATTTATCCTCTTTTTGAACTTGAACCAACTCGGCCTCGGCCAGCTTTTTAATGTGTTGAGATATGGTGGCCTGAGAATAATCAAAAGCAGCAACAATGTCCTTGTTGCATACTCTCGTACGGTTGCGGTTGTTCAAGAATATAAACCGAAAGATTTTAAGTCTGGCCGGATGGGCCAGTGCGTCGGATACTTTAGCAGTTAGTAAAATTTCTTCTTCGTGCATTTCGTCGGGTTCTTTTCTAATTCTCATGTGCAAATCCTTTCCAGCTTTTATAATAGTAAGTTGCAGCAAACAGTGCATCTCGGCTACATATCGTATAATAGCAATGCGCTATCTATTATACGAGATGGCCCTTCATAAGTCAACAAACTTGTAACGGCACCAATAACGGCGCCAAAAAATCAAAAAGGGGCTGTCCCTTTTTTGAAATACGTGTCGGGCACTTTTTGCAACTGTACCCTTTACAACTTTTTATATGTCTTGTACCTAATACTGTTCAAAAAATTAGATTGTACGTTGATTTGGTCATCAATTCCCCATTTTTTCATAATGTTATGTGCAAATTTTTAGATTTTACGTTGATTTATACGAATCTCTTTTTGCCAACGTACGTACAATCTAAATTTTGCAACGTCGGAAATTCGATTTTTTCAGGAATTTTCGTACAATCTGATTTTTTACACAGCTGTTTAAAAATAATAAGCTGAGAAATACTTTAAAGTGCCAATAAATTTGCACCTGATGAATAATTATGATAGACTGGGCACGAGAAGAAAGAGCAGGAATGATGGCTAGAGCAAAGTGATGGAAATAACCAAAAAAGAACGGAAGGAACAGGGGTGGACAGGAACTATGATTAAGGGGAAGGATTATAAAAGAATTACCGAAGAGGTCTTTCGCCTGGTGGAGGAAGGCATCCACGTTGTGGATACGGAAGGGAAAACCATAATCTACAATGATGCCATGGCCAAGATGGAAAAGATGAACCGGAGCGAAGTGCTGCGGAAGCCTTTTCGGGAAGTGTTCAGCCACATAGAGGAGGACCAAAGCACCATACTCAATGCTCTGAAATACGGGAAAACCACCTCCCAAGTGAAGCAGACATATCAAAACATCGTCGGCAGAGAAATTACCACTATAAACAGCACCTATCCTCTGATTTTGGACGGGAAGATCGTGGGGGCGGTGGAAATAGCGAAGAACATTACCGATGTTCAGAAGCTGTCCCACACCATCCTCAAGTTCCAAGAAGAGACGCAAGAGCCGGAAGAAACGAGAAAAAAGAAGATCAAGGCCTATAGCTTTGACATGATAATCGGGCAGAGCCAAAATTTTGTCGGGGTAGTGAACCGTGCCAAGAAGGCCGCTCAAAGCGACGCCTCCGTTCTCATTTGCGGAGAAACGGGAACGGGAAAAGAGCTTTTCGCCCAAAGCATCCATTACCACAGCAACAGAAAATCAAAGCCCCTCTTAGCGCAAAACTGTGCCGCACTGCCTGAAAGCCTTCTCGAAGGCATACTGTTCGGAACCGCAAGAGGCGGATTTACCGGCGCAATGGACCGGGCAGGCCTATTCGAACAGGCGGACGGCGGCTCCTTGTTGTTGGACGAAGTCAGCGCCATGCCCTACGGGCTGCAGGGGAAGCTGCTTCGTGTGCTTCAGGAGGACTACCTTCGCCGGGTGGGCGGAACCAGAGATATTCCGCTAAACGTGCGCATTATCGCCACTATTAACGAACCGGCAGAAAAACTTATAGAAAAAGGGCTGCTCAGAAAAGATCTCTATTACCGGCTGGCAGTCATCACCATCAACATTCCTCCCCTGAGGGAGAGAAGAGACGATATTCTGCTTTTGGCAGAAAAGTTCATGCAGAAGCACAACAAGCGCTTCGGCAAGGAACTCTGGATGATTTCCGAGCCGGCGAAGAAAAAGCTTCTCGATCACGATTATCCAGGCAACGTTAGGGAATTGGAGAATATCATAATCGAAGCCGTGTCCATGGCGGAAAACGAGCATGTTCTCACCGCTGAGCACCTCAATATCGAAAAAAGCGTAAACAGCAGCCTCATTGAGTATGGAAAGGCCGTGGAGTTAGGGCTTCCCGATTATTTACAGCAGATAGAGAACCGCCTAATCCAGCAAGCGTTATTATCAAGCGGAAACAACATAAGCCGCGCGGCAAAGCAGCTTGGAATAAAGCGGCAGACGCTGCAGCATAAGCTGAAGAAAATGCAAAATCTCTAGTAATCTTGTTAAAAGCTAAAAATTATAAGCAGGCTAGACCATAAGCACAAAAGGAGCAAATATTTTTGCATTTAGAGCAAAATTATTTGCTCCTTTTATTATAGTTTGTATACAAATTTAGAATAATTATTCAGAAATATTTCAAAATTGACACAATTAGAGGACAAATGCACGTCCCAAACAGCCAAATCCTCAAAAACGCCGCATACACAAAGCTTTCCGAGTAATGGTACAAAAATTGCTAAATATATTGGTAGGAATTCTCTTTGTCTTAACTCTGTCCTGACGCTTTCTTTTGCTTTTCTAACAGGCAGTTGAGAGTTTTCCGCAGTCTTAAGTATATCATTGCACACTATAGCAAACTATAACAAAACGTAAACGGAGGGAAAAGATTATGGAAAATGTAAAGGTTATCATTTGGGGACTCGGCGCAATGGGCTCAGGAATGGCTGATATGCTGCTGAAGAAAAAAGGCGTGGACATTGTCGGCGTTGCGGGAAGAGGAGCAAAGCTGGGCAAAAGCATGTACGATTACATTAAGACTCCGAGGGGAGATCGTCCCGACGTCATCATCGGAACGCCGGAGGAAGTGATTAAGGAAAAGAGTGCGGACGTGGTCCTGCTATGCACCGATTCCTTTACCCGGAACGCTTTCGAGCGCATCAAATTCATCCTGGAAAGAAAGATCAACTGCATCACCAGCGCGGAAGAAATGGCATATCCGCAGGCTCAGGAACCGGAGCTTGCAAAGCAGCTGGATGAGATTGCCAAAGCCAACGGAGTATCCGTTCTCGGCACCGGCATCAATCCGGGTCTCATCATGGACCTTCTTGTGATCGTTATGACAGGTTGCTGCGAAACCGTGGATCACATTACTGCCAGGAGGGTCAACAGCCTCTCTCCCTTCGGTCCCGCTGTAATGGAGGAGCAGGGAATAGGTCTTACCGTTGAAGAATTCAAGAAAGGCGTGGAAACCGGCAAGCTGTCCGGCCATGTGGGCTTCCCGGAATCCATCCGTATGATAGCCGATGCCATCGGCTGGAAGGTTGAAAAGGTCACTCAGACCATGGACCCCATCGTCACCGACGTAGACAGGAAAGCTCCCTATGGATTTGCCAAAGCCGGCGACGTTGCAGGCTGCGCAATGAAAGGCTACGGCTATGTGGACGGCGAGATAAAGATTGAAATGGATCATCCCCAGCAGATCGAGCCGGAGCAAGTGGGAGTTCAGACCGGCGATTACGTCATCATTAAAGGAAATCCGAACATAAACCTGGTCAACTCACCGGAGGTTCCCGGAGGCATCGGAACCATTGCCATGTGCGTCAACATGATCCCTCATATCATCAATGCAAGGCCCGGTCTTCATACTATGATTACCCTGCCTGTGCCAAGAGCCATCATGGGCGATATGAGAGACATGATCTGCGAAGAAGCAAAGATCGTTAAATAGCGGGTCGCTAGCGAAAGGATTCCAAAATAAAGGGTCGCTAGCGAATAAATAATTGGACGGTAAAGTCTATGGGAGGTAAAAAAATGGTCAAGAAAGGTACATGGGTATTGATCTGCAGAACCATCCTGGAACCTTCTGAAAGGGCCCCTCAAGTTCCGGATGACACCAAAAAAGTACCATTACAGATGTGGATAAAAGGCTATTTGGAGAAGGACGCCGAAATAGGCGAGGAAGTGGAAGTTATAACGAGAACGGGAAGAAAAGAGAGGGGAACACTTCAGGAGGCGGAGCCTTACTATAAGCAC
>FZPS01000183.1_pt215 | contig 11026 bp, 9 predicted proteins | sample 1817821 | NCBI WGS metagenome assembly FZPS01 (sample SAMEA104158645, study PRJEB21678) | metagenome | place: Germany | collected 2015-04-21 | reverse complement strand
TTACCCCTGCCAAGATAGATGCCTTGTTTGGCGACAACTTCGGGGTGAATTGCTTCCTTTTCTTGGGAGAGGGAAAAGATGTGGATGCTTTGCTGAAGCTTGTAAAACATATCAACAAGAAATATCCATCAATCGAGGTCGCACTGTATTCGGGTCTCCACCACACTGACGAGCGCGTATGGGACTATTTCGATTATGTAAAAACAGGTCCCTACAAAGCCGAGTTAGGCCCTCTTAACAAGCCGACCACCAATCAGCGAATGTACCTCCTCGAGCGCGGAAAAGGAAAAGGCTCGGCAATAGATATTACCGAGCGCTTTTGGCATGGAGGGATAGAAGGACGGCAGGACGGGAGAGGAGGGTAGCAGGACAGCGCGGAATCGTAAACTCCGTCGCCTATACTAACACTACTCCGCTACAAGATAGAGCACGTGTGAAGCGAAATCGCGGTGTGTGCCGCCTCCATAGTTCCTATCCGGAATATTCAATCCGGTCTCCATCAAGAACTTGCCGCTGAACACCTTGCCATCGAAAGGCAGGGAGCGGCCAACCAAGTTGAGCTCGCGAATCCTATAATTCTTTTCGGGGTCCAAACCGGCGAGAAGCGCCACGGGAGCATAATCACCACGGAAATATTCGGTCTTGTACCAAAAATATACGGCACGCTCCTTATCGGGGGCGGCATATAATTTAGTGGACACGCCCTTATCATCATAGGGGGAAACTATGCGGTAGAGATCTCCGAGCTGGACCACATCGCGCACCATCTTATAGTCTGCTATTGCCTTGCGGCACATATCCTTTTCCTTCACGCTCATTGCAGAGGGCTGGAGTTCCAAGCCCAGACGGCCGCTCATTGCAACATCTATACGGAATTTAAGCGGTATCACCCGCCCCGTAGTATGATTGGGCGAAGAGCCGATATGCGCACCCATTGCCTCAGCAGGAAAGAAATAAGAGGTATTCCATTGTATGAATACGCGCTGAAGTGCATCGGTATTGTCCGAAGTCCAGAACTCATCAAACCATGGGAGAATTCCGTAATTCACGCGGCCTCCCCCGCTTGCGCAGGCCTGGATTGCTACATCCGGATATTTTGCGCGGATACGGTCGAGTACTTTTGCCAAGCCTCTGTGATATTCTATATATAGATGCTCCTGGTTTTTCAGGTATTTCGAACCCTGCGAAGGCACATGCATATTTGCATCCCACTTTATATAAGCGATTTGCGGCCATGCGCTCATAATGTCGTCAAAGACTCCGAATACGAAATCCTGCACTTGAGGATTGCTGAGGTCCAGCACCAGCTGGGTGCCCCCACGCCCGTAAACAAGCTCCCGGTCAGGTGCATTTATTATCCAATCGGGATGAGCTTCGAAAAGTTCGCTGCGGCTGTTCGTCATTTCGGGCTCTATCCATATTCCGAACTTAATACCGTTCTTTGCCGCCCCCTCTACAAGCCCTTCTACTCCTCCGGGAAGTTTATTGCGGTCTACAACCCAATCGCCAAGAGAGGTATGGTCGTTAAGGCGGGGATATTTATCTCCGAACCAGCCGTCATCCATCACAAACAATTCTCCTCCCATATCCGCTATATCCTTCATCATCTGATGCATTTCAGGCTCATCAATATTAAAATAAACTCCCTCCCAGCTGTTAAGCAGAATATCATTCACTTTTCCGCCATGGGCGAGCTTATATTTTCTGCCCCATTTATGAAAGTTGCGGCTTACCCCACTGAGGCCTTCAGTGGAAAAACTCAGCGCAAGTTCAGGAGTGACAAAACACTCGCCCCCTGCAAGGGTATAATTGGAGTTAGAGGGATCTATACCTGCGTAAAAGCGATGACAGCTATCATTTCCGGTCTCGAAACGCAGCTCATAATTACCTGAATAGCAAAGAGCTGCACCGATTACGCGACCGCTGAGCTCGCGAGGTTTGCCATCTAACGAAATCATTACTTCGGCATGCGATGTTTGAGAGTTGCGTATGCCGTCCTTATTATAAATGGAGCGTACTCCTGGCCCCAAAGGCTGGCAAGTCAGAGTGGCTTCGGATGCCCATGAGCCGCCGAAACTGTTCACCCACACGTCTCCCCGACGAATCGGTAGACTTCCGGAATCGAAGCGGGTAAGGACTATGCTCTTTCTCTTATTGCCATTGATTATCTCTGTCCAAGTGCTTATAACATCCTCATTATCATAGCTTTTATAAATCAGCCGCACTTCCAGCGGATAAACGGGGTCTTTGCATAAAACGCTGAGAATTTTACCGCCTTCCCAGGTTTTGGTATCTACAGAAACAACATTAAGCTCAGCAGAGAGATTTCCATCGGGCATCCGTACGCTCAACGCTTCCAAATTATCAGAATTTTTGTTGTGTGTCGGATAGGCATCTTTTGATGCGAAACCGGACGAAATAAGCGAAGAAATATCTGCATCCGAAAGTTTGGCTCCGTAATAAAGGATTTTCGGGGACTTACCCTGAGAGGCATCTATTACCAAAGAAGTGTTGTCAGTAGACAAAACGCTCTGCGCTGCTGCCGAAACACCAAGCAGCAGGGTCGCAATAAAAATCATGCGTTTCATATTACTTTTCGGGTATGGCTTTCAGCAATTCTTTCAGGAACTCCCAGGCTTTGCCGACGGTGGAAATCTTCACGCGCTCATCGGGAGAATGCGGGTGTATGATGGTGGGTCCTATGGAAGCCATTTCCCAATTGGGATACTTGGCTCCGAGAAGGGCGCATTCGAGACCGCCGTGAGTTGCTCCAACTGTCATTTTTGTACCGGAAACCTTCTCCCAAACATCGCAGATTACCTTATAAACCGGAGTGTCGGGCTTCGGTGTCCAACCGCTGTAACCGCCTTCCGTGGTGAATTCTGCGCCTGCAAGCGCAAACACACAACGCATATCCTCGGCAAGCTGAAGCTTTGCGCTGTTCACTGCGCTGCGCATGAGAGAATAAATGCGCAGATGGCCGCCTTCGCAACGAATCATAGCTAAGTTTGTGCTGGTTTCGGTCAGTCCCTTGAAAGCGCTGCTCATGCGGATAACACCGGCGGGGCAGGCTAAAATGGACATAACGGCCTTAAGCATAAGCTCGTCTTCTATATATTGCTCGGGAGCTTTCTCCATTTTGCTGAAATAGAATTTGGCGCCCGGGTCGGTGTCTTTGAATTCCTCGTATACGTCAGCGAAAATCTTTTTCACTTCCTTGCCGGCGGCATCAAGTTGTCCCGAGGGGATAAGCACATCAGCCCTGCCCTCAAAAGGAATGGCATTGCGAAGCGAACCGGCATTGATATCCGCCACTTTCGCCCCGTATTTTTCGAGCAGAGGCAGGAGGGTGCGCGCTATAATCTTGCAGGCATTCGCCCTATAGAGCGATATGTCCATACCTGAATGACCGCCCTGCAAGCCCTTTACCTCTATGCGATAAGCTTCATAACCTGCGGGCGCTTTCAACGTTTTGTATTTGAAGTCGGCAATTCCGTCGAGGCCGCCTGCGCATCCTATGCAGAGCTCGCCTTCGTCTTCGGAGTCGAGATTAAGCAATATGTCGCCTTTGAAAATGCCGGGTTCAAGATGATTGGCTCCCGTCATTCCTGTTTCTTCGTCTGTGGTAAATAATACTTCTACAGGACCGTGAGGCAGGTCTTTATCTTCTAAAACAGACATGGCCAAGGCTACGCCTACGCCGTTGTCAGCTCCGAGAGTGGTGCCCTTTGCACCCAACCAATCGCCATCTACATAAGTTTCGATGGGGTCGTTAATGAAATCGTGTTTTGTTTCAGCTGTTTTTTGGGGAACCATATCCATATGGGCCTGAAGAATTACGCCTCGCTTGTTTTCGTAGCCCTTTGTGGCAGGAGCGCGCATTATTACATTGCCTATTTCGTCGGCAAAGGCTTCGATATCACGTTCTTTTGCCCATTCAAGAAGAAAAGCGCGAACTTTTTCTTCGTGTTTGGATGGACGGGGTTGTCTGGTAAGAAGGTAAAAGTTGTTCCAAACAATTTTTGGGGTAAGATCTTTAATTGTACTCATGTGTAATTATTTATTTGTTTTAAATTGTTTATTTCCATCTGCGGTGACTCCAAAGATAGTTCCATGGCTGGTCTTGTATGTCTTTTTCCAATAAATCATAATATTTCCTCATAAGACCTTCGGGGGTTTCGCCCGAAGCATCCTTGCAAATCGGCACCAACTCCACCGAATAGCGGCCTCTCTCAACGCTCTTCCAACGAAGATAGCTTACACTCATGCCGAACTTGCAGGCAAGAGCTGTGCCGCCTGTCATAACCTTGGTGTTTTGATTCATAAAGGGACCTATATCATGTTTGGTGGCATTACCGTAGGGGTATTGGTCTGTGGGGAATATATAAATAAATTTTTTATCCCGATTGGTAATGGCAAAACGAAAAACCTCTTTGGACTCAAGATAACCATGAAAATCCGTGTCCAATAAAGGAGCGCAACGGTTATCGGCCATGAAGCGGTTCCAGGTTTTGCTGCTGAGCTGCTTGTACACAACGCCTATCTCAGAAACATCGGAAGTCAGCGGGTTCCCGCTATCATGATTATAATTGAACCAGCCGCCAAGAAGTTCCCAATTTCCGCAATGACTTGAGAGAACTAAAATATTGGTGCTGTTTTCGTACACCTCATTGAACACTTCAGGATTAACAATATCCACTATCCGTGAATCATAGAGGCGCTTGCGGCCCCTTTCGCCGCGGCAAGCTCCAAACCAAATGGTTTCGACAAAAATATCGGCGAGATGAAGATAAAAACGCTTGCTTATTTGTGCGAGCTCCTTGTATTTTTTGTCTGGAAAACTGCGGGCGAGATTGATCATAACCTCATTCCTGCGATAAGCTGCCACATCCCTTAGAATCCAAGCAAGAAATTTAGAGCACCATAGATGGAATTTGAGCGGAAGAATGGCTAAAGGAGTCAAAAGCAGCCTTAAAACAGCAGCTCCGATAGCGGGCTCTATATTTTTCCCATCCTGAATCATCGTATTTGCAAATATAACGAATTTTAGAGAAAAGATTTATATCTTTGTGGATACAGATTAATCCAATTATTAATTAATATGTTCAAAAACCATCCTAAAGGTCTCTATGCCTTAGCCCTCGCCAACACCGGCGAACGCTTCGGTTACTACACAATGCTGGCCATCTTTATGCTTTTCCTTCAAGCCAAATTCGGTTTCGGAGGCGCAACCGCCAGCACCATTTATTCCATTTTCCTTGCCGTAGTATACTTCATGCCTGTTTTAGGCGGTATCCTTGCAGATAAAATAGGCTTCGGAAAATGTGTCGTTATCGGCATCGTGGTCATGTTTATAGGCTACGCCTGCCTTTCAATTCCAACTGCCGCCGGCGGTTTGGGAATGGCTCTTATGATAGGCGCCCTGCTGCTGATAAGCGTGGGCACCGGTCTTTTCAAAGGCAATCTTCAAGTAATGGTGGGGAATCTCTATGATGACCCCAAATACTCTTCCCGAAGGGATGCCGCCTTCAGCCTCTTCTACATGGCCATCAACCTCGGCTCTATGTTTGCTCCTGCGGCCGCTACCGCTATCACCAATAAATTCCTCAGCAAAGCAGGCCTCATCTACAAGGCAGACATCCCCGCACTTGCACATCAGTTCCTCAGAGGTACCATTACTCCCGAAAACACCGACAAACTCGCAAACCTGGCTGCACAAATGCCATCATACAGCGCTGCGGACTTGGGCACTTTCAGTCAATATTATATCGAAAATCTGTCATCTTCATATAATATGGGATTTGCTGTAGCATGCATCTCTCTCATTTTTTCCGTCTCAATCTACTTCGGCTGCCGCAAGTGGTTCAAGCATGCCGATGTCAATGCCAAGCAGGCAAAAGCCGCAGGAGACGAAAAGCTGGTGGAACTTACTCCCAAGCAGGAAAAAGACCGCATTACCGCTCTTATACTCGTGTTCGCAGTGGTTATATTCTTCTGGATGGCATTCCACCAGAACGGACAGTCACTTACCTGGTTCGCACGCGACTACACTCAACCCTACGCTACAGGCTGGAGCCGCATAGGCTTCAATATCTGGGCTCTCGCGCTCATTGCAATAAGCGTTTATACTCTGTTCGGAATTTTCCAAAGCGAAAAGACAGGCGCCAAAATCATCAACGGCTTAGTTACCGGCGGTCTTTGGTTCGGGGCATGGGCTATCTACAAGGGTTTGCCGTCTCCGCTCGACATCCAGCCTCAACTGTTCCAGCAGTTCAACCCCTTCTTTGTGGTAGCGCTCACGCCCTTCTCCATGGCTATTTTCAGCAGCCTTGCTGCAAAGAAAAGCGAAAAGTATCCTAACGGCAGGGAGCCGTCAGCGCCTCGCAAAATCGCATTCGGTATGCTCGTGGCCGCCGCCGGCTATCTAATTATGATATTCGCCTCCAAGGGCCAGCCTTCACCGGCATCAATCCAGGGAACGGTAGCTCCCGATCCTGTAGTACCCCAGTGGCTGATGGCCACCTATCTCACCCTTACCTTTGCCGAGCTTCTGCTCAGTCCTATGGGTATTTCTTTCGTTTCCAAGGTTGCGCCTCCCAAGATGAAGGGCCTCATGATGGGTCTTTGGTTCGCCGCCTCAGCTATAGGCAACTACCTCAGCTCAATCCCCGGCCTGCTTTGGGAACGCGTTCCGCTTTGGGCCAACTGGACACTTCTCATGGTCCTCTGCCTCATTGCAGCGGGTATCATGTTTGCCATGCTTAAAAAGATAGAAGCTGCTACGGCAGAATAAATAATGGATTCGCTTCTTGCAGAAAAACTACGCAGCTGGGCAGAGCGCTATAATCATCCCCGATATTTTATCGAGGATCCCATAGCCTTTCCTCGCCGAATGGCGCTTCAGATGACCGCCACACAGCCCTCCCTCGGATTGGAGGGAGAGCAGTGGCGGCCATCGCTGCAAGATGTAGAAATAACGGCGGTTTTCGCCTCTCACTTTGCCTGGGGGCGAAGAGCCATGATAGTGCGCAACTGCAGCCGCCTGTTCGAGGAGATGATGTGGCGGCCATACAATTATGTAATGTCAGGCTCCTACAGAAACGACAACAGCTCTATACACCGCACAATAAAATGGAAGGATGTAGCCGGCATCTGTAGGCGTCTGCGGGATTTTTACAGTTCCTGCGAATCTTTGGAGGAACTTGATGCAAACGTAGTGCGCACGGAAATCTTTGGTCAAAAGCCCAATCCGAAGGCAGCAAACAAGAAAATTTGGTTGATGCGCCGCTGGATGGTGCGTCGCGACGGAAAGGTGGACTTGGGCTTATGGAGAAAGAGCAGTCCCGCTGATCTTATAATCCCGCTGGATGTACATGTTCACACTCAAGCCGAATCTCTCGGCCTGTGCAAGCGCCGCTCCAAAGACTTGGCAAGCGCCCAAGAAATAACCGATGCTTTTAGAGAAATCTTTCCAAATGACCCTGTAAAAGGAGACTTCGCGCTGTTTGGTTACGGTATAACTTCGGGAAGATAAAACATGCCGAAACTATATATTCTTTCAGGCTGCAACGGCTCAGGTAAAACCACAGCATCTTACACTCTTCTGCCCGAAATGCTGGAATGTACGGAGTTTGTCAATTCCGATGAGTTTGCAAAGAGTTTTTCTCCTTTCAATCCATCGGAGGCAACGATAGTGGCTAGCCGCTTCATGCTGATGCGTATAGAATATCTGCTTTCGCGAAAAGAAGACTTCAGTATAGAAACAACCCTTGCAACACGCTCTCTCGTAGGTATTATAAATACGGCAAAAGCTGCGGGCTACAGCATTACCCTGCTTTATTTCTGGCTCAGTTCTCCTGAGCTTGCCATCCAAAGGGTACGCAACAGGGTTAAGGCGGGCGGTCACAATATTCCCGAAAACGTAATTCGCAGGCGCTATATAATGGGGCTTCAATATTTTTTCGAAACATATATACCCTTGAGCGACCGTTGGGTTTTAGCAGACAATTCCACAACCCCTTTCAAAGTAGTGGCAGAAGGCAGCAACAACGGCACCTTCATAAAGGATGAAGAGAAATACAAGACGATAAGGAGTATCGTTTATCCCGATGAACAAGAATAAATATCTGAAGATATTCGGTGTTACTGAGGCTCAGATGAAGCAGCTCGTGGGCGAAGGGCTGAAAGGCGGAGGATCATGGTGCGACCTCTATTTCGAAAATACGCTCACTTGCGATTTGCTGCTGCGTGACGGAAGCGTAAGCAGCGGCGCCGCCAATGAGAGTTACGGCTGCGGTATAAGGGTGCTTCAAAACGGAAAAACCGCTTATGCCTATTCCGAAAGCACAGCTTGGAGAGAACTTCTGCGGGCGGCAAGAGCGGTCTGCGGAATTGCATCCTCAGGCAGCAATATCCCTCCGATAGCGGCACACAAGGCAGATACAAAGAGTGGCGGACAATATTATCCCATTAAAACAGACTGGCGGGAAAAAAGCGCTGCTGAATTCGTATCGGCGCTGCAAAAATTAGACAATGCCATAAGAAGCAAAGATTCAAGGGTGCAAAAGGTAATCGCCATACTAAGTTACAGTATGAGCGATATAATGATGTATAATTCGCTCGGCGAGCTGACTTGCGACACTAAGCCTATGGGCTCCTTAGCCGCTTCTGTAATTTTCATGCAAAACGGCAAAAGCGAAACAAAGTCGGTGTCGAGAAGCTTCAGAATGGGAGCGGAAATGATTGGCGATGCTCTTATAGAGGAGCTTGCAGATATGGCTGTGGAGGGCCTGGATGCAAGCTTCGAGGCTAGAAGGCCGAAAGGCGGGGAGATGCCGGTGGTAATGGCCGCAGGCGCTTCGGGGATATTGCTTCACGAGGCAATGGGCCACGCTTTCGAGGCCGATTTCAACCGCAAGGGCCAAAGTATTTTTGCAGACAAAATGGGTAAGAGGGTGGCGAAGAGAGGCATCAATATTATAGATGATGCCACCATTCCGGGCAATCGCGGAGCCCTCAATTATGATGATGAAGGCGTAACGGGGCAAAAAACCTATATGGTGGAAGACGGAGTCCTGAAAAGCTATCTTCACGACCGCATCTCGGCAGAGCACTTCGGAGTGGCTCCTACAGGTAACGGCAGGCGCGAATCTTTCCGTTATAATCCCATTCCGCGAATGCGCTGTACTTATATGGAAAGCGGCAGCGACGGCACCTTGCAAGACTTAATAGGAAGCGTACGCAAGGGCATTTTTGTAGATCAATTCGCCAATGGACAGGTGAAGATAGGCGAAGGAGATTTCAGCTTTTATGTAAAAAGCGGTTACACCATTGTAAACGGCCGTCTCGATATGCCTGTGAAAGACATTAATATAATAGGAAACGGCCCCAAAGCGCTTGCAGATATCACTGCAGTAGCAGGCGACCTTAAAATAGACGATTCCACCTGGACCTGCGGAAAAGAACAAAGCGTTTCCGTAAGTTGCGGAATTCCCAGCGTACTGGTAAAAAGATTAACTGTGGGAGGGATATAGAATGTTTAAGGAAGAAAAAACCCTATGCCATACGGCTTTGCAGACGGCTCTGAAAGTCGGAGCGCAAAAGGCCCGAATAAACTTTGTAAAAAGCAGCATGGACCTTGTGAACACGCTGGACGGAGAAGTGGATAAGCTTACGAGATGCCTGGACTCATCAATGAATATTATATTGTTTGTGGATGGGAAATTCGGCGGTTTTTCCACTAACAAGCTCTCGGAAAACGCATTGGAAAGCTTTATATTAAGGGCAGTGGATACCGTCCGCATGCTGGCCCCCGACGATGCAAGAGACCTCCCCGCCCGCGAAAGGCAGATTCAAGGCAGTCTTAACGGCCGGGAACTTGGCCTGTACGACAATTATTACGAAAAGATATGTGCCGATGAGAGGAGGGACTTAGCCCTGAATGCCGCTGTATGGCCTTCTAAGGGAAAGGCTTGGAAGCTGATTTCGGAAGAAGGCGAATATTCCGACTCCTTGGATTTTTCTTATGTGATAGACAGCGGAGGCTTGGAGGCTCTGCACTGTGAAACGCGCTTCTCCTATGGAGTCGAGATAACTATTGAAGATTCCAAAGGGCGCAAATACAGCGGTTATTGGTGGGATTCAAGCCCCTTTTTAAGTGAGCTCAAGTCCGCGGGCATAGGAGGAAAAGCCCTCGAAATGGCGATCGGGCAGATAGGTGCAAAGAGCATAAAAAGCGGAAAATACAATATGGTTGTGGATAGAGAAGTATCTTCAAAACTGTTTTCTCCCATATTGGCGGCTCTGAACGGTTACAGCATACAGCAAGGCAATTCTTTCCTTATGGATGCCGTTGGCAAAAAAGTATTTTCCGAAGGGCTTACCGTAATGGACTGTCCCCATATAAAGGGGCAGAACGGCAGCCGTCTTTTCGACTCTGAGGGAGTTGCCACCCGCGAGCATGCCATAATAGAAAAAGGCGTTGTAAAAGAATTTTTCCTGAACAGCTACACTGCAAACAAACTCGGTCTCTCCCCCACCCAAGAAGATGCAATCCGGCCAAAATTGATGCCTTATGCGCCTGACAGCAAAAAGACCTTGAATACCCTTGGCAGAGATGACCTTATGCACCTCTGCGGCAAAGGAATATTGGTTAATTACTTCAACGGAGGCAATTCCAACACTGCAACAGGAGACTTCTCCTACGGCATAGAGGGCTTCTATTTCGAAGACGGAAAACCGGTAAAACCGGTAAGCGGTATGTTGGTAACGGGAAATTTCTTAACTTTATGGCTTGATTTGCTTGCCGTAGCAGCTGATGCCAGGCCATGCAGAGAAAAACTAATCCCAAGCCTTGCTTTCAAGGATGTGGATTTCAGCGGATAAATCATTTAAAACGAAATAATATGAAAATAACAAAACACACTGTAACCTCACTTGCCTATGAGTTGAAAGTAGAGGGTAAACTTGCCGACAAGGCCGATGAGCAGCAGCCTTTGGAATACATACATGGCACGAACATGCTTAT
>FZPS01000039.1_pt23 | contig 11029 bp, 9 predicted proteins | sample 1817821 | NCBI WGS metagenome assembly FZPS01 (sample SAMEA104158645, study PRJEB21678) | metagenome | place: Germany | collected 2015-04-21 | reverse complement strand
TTTCCGGCCATTCGCGATCCCATCACTTTCAGCGTCCGCACCGCCCTGGATGAAGACGACGGCCTGTTCATCGGCTATGGCATGTTCACCGATTCCCTGCCATACACCATGCAGGACGACTACGACGGCCCAACACAGCCCCTGACTTTCACCAGCGCCGTGCTCGAAAATGAATGGCTGCGCGCTGAATTCGTCCTCGATCTTGGTGGACGCTTGTGGTCACTCTACGACAAGGTCGCCAAGCGTGACCTGCTCAGCAACAATCGTGAATTCCGTCCCTGCAATCTCGCCATCCGCAACGCATGGCTTGCTGGCGGCGTCGAATGGAATTTCGCGCGTCGCGGTCACGATGCCCAAACCTGCTCACCGCGCTTTGCGGCTGCACTCAAAGACGACGACGGCATGCCAGTGCTCCGCATCTATGAATTCAGCCGCGACCGCGTCACGCCTTTCCAAATCGACTTCTTCCTGCCTGACGACAGCCGTTTTCTCTTTGCACGCACCCGTATCAGCAACACCAACGATCACGTCGTGCCAATGTACTGGTGGAGCAATATCGCTGTGCCTGAACGCCCCGGCTGCCGCCTAATCGTGCCGGCCATGGAATCCTACGCCAACGCCTACCACCAGGGCGCTCACGCGCTGTCAAAAATACCGATGCCTGACGGCGAGGGCTTTGACGCCAGCTACCCATGCAACTTCCGCAACGCCAAAGACCACTTCTATAAAATCCCCGACAACCACCGCAAATACGAAACCGTCCTTTACGAGGACGGCTATGGACTCATTGAATGTTCGACGCGACGCCTCCAGGGACGCAAACTCTTTGTCTGGGGCCAAAATACCGGCGGTCAGCGCTGGCAACGAAAACTGCTTGACAAGGATTCGCCTAACTACCTCGAAATCCAGGCCGGCTTAGCCAAAACTCAGCAGGAATGTCTGCCTATGCCGCCTAACACCACTTGGGAGTGGCTGGAAGCATACGGCGCTATCCAAATGAACCCGTCAGACGTGTTTGGCAGCTGGAAAAATGCCGTCAACGCCGTCACCCAAAAGCTCGACGCCATGCTGCCTGAGGCGCAATTGGATGAGATGCTCGCCCGCACGCGTCAAAGCATCGCCCTGAAACCGGCTGCCGCTGTCCATCACGGCAGTGGCTGGGCAGCGCTCGAAGAACGTCGGCGCGGCGCAAGCTTGACTAAACACCTCGACTTTGGCAGCTGCGGCCCGGAACAACAAGAATGGCTTGAGCTTCTTGAACATGGCTGCATGGACGACGAGCCGCCACGCAGCTTCATGGTTCAGGACGAGTGGTTTAATTTGCTCAAAAAAGCCGCGAAAAACCACCCGCAAAGCTGGAAAATACACTATCACCTTGCGTTGAATTACTTCCGGCGCCAAGACCTTGAACGGGCCAATGCGTCCATTGATGCGTCCATCGCCTGTCATCGCAGCGCCTGGAATCTCCACGCCAAGGCCTACTTGCGTCGTGCTTCTGGACACAAGGAGGAGGGCGTCGACCTTCTCCTTGAAGCACTTGCTTTGCGTCCCAACGACACGTCATTGCTCAAAGAAAGCAGCAAAACTCTGATGGAATGTCATGCCTACGCACCCCTGGCCGCATGGATGCAACGTCTTGACAAGTCGCTCCGGCAACAAGCAAGCATCCGTCTTATTGACGCTCAGGCACTCGCCTATACCGGGCAACTCGACGAAGCCGAAGCCATCCTTGACACCCTGGACGTCGACGACCTCCCAGGCATCCGCGAAGGCGAGGTTTCACTCTCTGAACTCTATGTGTACATCCAATGTCAGAAGGCCGCCCGTGAAGGTCGCACCCTCAACCCACGCGACGTTGTAGTGCCCGCGCGACTGGACCTGCGCATGTCAACCTGAGGCCGAAAAAGAAAAGCATGGTTTTGGATTTTTACCAGGGGGAGGGAAGGACTGCGGGTTCTTTCCTCCCCTTTGTGCTCACCGTACCTATCCAGTTTTGGCTGAGGGCGATGATCGCCTGCAAGTTGTAGTGTTCAACTTCACGCCGAACCTCTCGACTTCCCTCGGTTTGAACTATTAAGTATTGCTTAATAGTTGCCTCCCGTGTCAGCTCATTATCCGCAAAAATGCGTTTCAGGTGCTGATTGATCGCTGGCACCGACACATCGTACAGTGTCGCCATCATCTTCTGAGTCAGCCAGATGTTCTCATCTTCATAACGCATCTCTATGCCAGCAGCAGGATCACCCCCGGCTGCGACATAGACCAGATATTCCGCCGTCGAGGAATGGATGCTGACCGGCGCTGCTTTTCCGGATTTTCGTACGTCTGTATTTTTGTCCTTGCTCATACAATCCTCCTCGTTTTATACTACTATCAGCCAGAATCTTGTTTTTTGAGAAAGATTTTCTTCAAAACGGCGTTTATGCGTCACCCCTGGCGGGGCTCAAAATTATTATACGCCTCACCCAGGGCTTCGCTTCGCTCACCCTGGGCTTTTATGTTGCTGGCCCTTTGGGCCGCCAGTACGACGCACATCAGCCGCCGTCCACAACGTCCACCCAGTCCACCATGTCCACAACAGCCGCAAAGCGGCAAAAGCCCAGAGGGCGACACATAGAAGCCCAGGGTAAGCCGGGCCGCCAGGCCCGGCGCAGCCCTGGGGGAGATGGCATATATTTGGAGCCCTGGAAGGGTGACACATAAATAAGGTTGTGGACGGAAGGTCCACCCTAAGTAAACTGCTGCAAAGCAGCAACTGCAAAATCAGCCCCGTCCAAAGAAATCTGCGGCAATCTGCGTAATCTGTGGATTTTTTGGGGGATGGTGTGGGCGCTTACGCCAGTAATTCAGAGATGACGCGCTGGACTCATCGGGTAATCAACCGTCCTTGAGCGCGGGCTGCCTGGAGAGCGTTGCGGTTAGCAGTGAAAACCTGAATGCCAGGCACGGTGACAAAGTCGCCATCATCGGTGATGACTTGCTCTACGCCATGGCTTCGCATGGATTCGAGTATGAACAGATCATAGCCATCTACCTTTTCGGTTTGCAGTCGATTTAGCGCGGCAGTGGTCGTAGACGAGTCGATGGTGATGGACAGCGGCTTATGCTCCTCTACGGTAAACACCTGGTTCCAGGCATTTTGAACTTTTACGACAATCCGAGTTCGTTGAATGGTAAAGTTATGCCGATACTCTTTTGCCTTGATGCTGGTTCCCGTGCTCGCCTCATGGATTTCACGCTCGGTTTTTTCAATAATATGGGAAAGCTCGGCCAGTGACAGACCACAGCAGTACACTTTGCCGTTGTTTATGACGGCATCTTGCACAAAAGTTACGTATTTAGCCATCAAGGCAGCACGCCAATTCGGCTCGTCATGTCCGGCGTTGGAATAGGTCATCCAAAGCCAGACATTGGAATCGACAAGGAAACAATCCGATCCCTGTGGGTTGGTCTGTCTGATATCAAACACATCCGCCTGTACGGCATATTGTACACTCATCAATACATCGTCTCCTCAAGAAGCCTGCTCAACGTATCATCAACCGCTTTTCTAATAACTGGATTACGGTGATAAGCTTCGGCGCTCTCCATGACCAGATCAAGGGTTAGCGTCTGGGATTCGGACGGATTCGCAAAAGAAAGCAGTCGATCCAGTTGTTGCCGGTCGAAGTGTTTAAACAGTGGGCCTATAGCGTTGTTAAGGAACAAAGAAAGGAGCGTCTTCACCCCGGCAAGGTCGATGGTGACTGTCTCTCCCGCCAGCAGAAGTGGCTTGATTTCGGCCAATAGTTTTTGGCCCTGCTCGGCTGTGATGCAGCGTTCACCGATGAAATGGGCAAGTTTTATGTTCATAACCATCTCCTTTCGTCTCGTCGGTCACTTTAAAAGTGGCACAATTCCATACATTACTCACTCAGGTGCGCCTGGCTGCCTCAAAAGCGACGCCTTTGGGGCGCAAAAGCGACAGCAGGAAAAATCGAAACGGATATTTTTGAAGTTGTCATCCACCTCGCTCCAGATTTCGAACAACTTCGAGAAGTCACGCAGGTTAGCTGCCACATCTGTTAATCATGTTTTCCTGTCAATGAAAAAATAGGCCATTGCACGCCTTTTTTCAAACTCGTTTAGGCAGAATCATAGCTATTTTATGCCGGAGTAGGATTTAGGTGGCACGCAGGCGTAATGCTTGCCATGACTTCCGCTGACCACAAGAGAAGCAGGCGTGAGACGCAGGTTTCATAGCTATTGATGTTCCGCAGGAGCGACGTATGTCGGCGCCGCTTTGTAATGGCGCGAAATTGACGGTTTCAAATGGCGCTCAGAATGATACTAGTTTTTGATAGTGTCTTGTGTTTTTGGCAGATTCTTCACGATTTTTCTTGAAAAAAACTTAAAGATAAATATCTTCTTAACCATCTGCCTGTTCTTTTTACTTCGAGGCAGATGGCTATTTCATGTAAACTTGGAGTATTGATCTATCAAAAGGATAGGTTGGATCGGATTTCTTGAGAGCAAGCTGGTCAAAACGGCATCCAAAATTATTCGTTTTGGGAGCATGCCAACTTGAATGGGCAACTGGCATCCAATCGAACAGTCCAGTTCATTCGCACAAACTCCTTTCAATTTTTTTGCTTGACGGGAGGTGGTTTTGTGTTGTTTTCTACTGTCAACCGCCACTACAAACCGTTAAAATTACGCCATTTTTCGCCGTTGCCAACATGCCTAGCGCAGCAGATTGCCCGGAACTCCGAGTATCAATCGGTGAGCAATATTACAAGCATTCATCACAACACTTTGCACATTAACTATTTTTTCATAGCTCTTTAGGGCGGATTTGCGGTCTGGTTTGCTGTTTTCTCCGACAGCTCGGTCAGGCGCTCTTAGTTACGGTTAATGCAGACTGTCGGTTGGATCAAATGAAATTTTCCGACTCCATGTATGTTTCCGCCAATCTTCCAGCTTTTATCTTCCAGCTCGGCTTTTGTGAAATGGAATTTATATCTGTATGCTTTACCCGGATTAAAATCAGGAAGCATTTGTGTTCGCCGCAATATCCTGCTGTCATTGCAGGTCAACTCCAGCTCTAGTTGTTTCGCTGGCTGCGGTCGTGATGCTGACAGAGCAAGTTCTAAAAAAGCATCTTCATCTTGATAACTTACACTAGCTTCAATTGCGATATCCCCACAGATATCTTTTAGTTCGCCAATGCCGTAAAATACTGCAATTTGAAATGAATAGGCGTAGGAATCGCCATAATTCATCACAGGGCAGGGGTTAAAGATGATGTGCATATTCCAGAACCAACGGCGCTCCAGGCCGCCATAAAGCGCATAAAAATTACCATCTGGAAACAGCGATTCTTTCGGGACAATCAATGCAAAAACCATTTGCTGGTGCGGAAAGCCAACTGCAATCCAATTTCGTGCGGGAGCGAAGCTTCCGCATTTCCATCTGGAAATTTGTGTTGTCGGCGGTGATACAGCTGTACACTTGCGTCCACCAACGCTTGCAATATCGCCTCGTATTGGGTACAAGGGAATAAATTCATCGGTGCGATTGGGGTCACCTCCGTCCAGATGAAATCTCCATACTGGCGGTGGCACTGAATATGCTGCTTTCGAATTTGACACAAAGCTGCTTGCCACATGAATCACTGAAGTTCCGGGAAGCAATGAAATTTTTCTGGAAAGGTTCAGATTTTTCCACCCATAGTATTCTGCTGACAAAAGCACATGTGCTTTGGAATATTCCTCAACTGACATTTCCTGTTCGGAATGAGTTAAAAACGACCTCCAGAATTCATCACAGGCGCCAATGCCATTGCTAACGAGTTTTGTGAACAGGGGATCAAAACTTACCCGTTTCGTTTTACGTTCCCGCAAAAAACGATGCCCATTGTTTTTATCTTGAATCTGCTGAATGCGCCCCAGGGTCTCAGGTAAAACCTCAAGCAAGAGGAATTCGTTTTCCAGATGCAGGCTTTTGTATGCAACCGATTCTTCCTGCTGCGCCATCAGGACAGGCAGCAGCAAAAACAGTTGCAACAAGACATAAGTGAATTTATTCATGAACTTTAGTCTTGAGTTTTTCTGATTCAAAGCAAAGCTCGAAAGGCAGGATTTCATCCCATATTTCGAATTTGTCCTGCATTTCCATGCTTATGCAATTCCAGTAGATAGGACGAAATGGCATGAAATATTCAAAAACCTGGTCGAGATGATAGTTGAACTCTCGCACTAGCGTATCTGCATGTGCTGCATTGGCAGCGTTGATTCGCAAAAGTTTTTTGCTTATGCTGACGCCGCAAGGCTCCTCATTTCGTCCAACTGAAATGCAGATTTGCGGAATTTCCGGGTCTACTGCTCCGCCTTGAACAATGCGGGACAAATTCTTTGCTACCACTTTATGCTTTGCATCGAACTCAAATCTGGCATGCATTCTTTCAGCCTGGCGCTTTTCAGAATCATTTGGATTCTCCGGCAGTCGGATAAGAACACTAATTTCGTTTTGTGCATTAGCAAAATGGAAGCTTTGCAATTCAGCGCGGGACAAGTGAAAGTCGGCGGAAACATATTCTAATATTAACTCTGCCTTGGCCGGTATATCGACTAGGTTTACTTTCATGGTTTGGCCATTTATCCGTACATCTACCAAATTATATTTACGTATGCTGCGAGGAAGGATTGTAGTTTGAAAAGGCTTGTCATTCTTGAATTTTACAGTGAATTTAATTTTATCTAAATCCCGTTTTGAAGAAACCGTGGCATGCAGCCCAGGTGCGGGAACATGGCTTAAACCGCATACACTTTCGTAAAGACAGGGGGCACGGGAAAGCAAATGATCGCTGATTTCCGCCAGGCCGGAATGCAGGAAATTTTCTGTTTCTGCCTGATCACGCATTTTCCTCACCCACAAGTATTGCGCCTTCCCTAACACGTCATGCTCAATTTTGAAAGAGAGAGGCATGGCATTTTCATAGGGATTGCCAATGAAAATAACGCTGTTCTCAGGTCTGCCATAACGTGCTTTATACAGCATCTTGCCGTCATTTTCGTATTTTATAGGAATTTGCGGCTGCCATCCTAGCCTTCTTCATTCCAATAGTTCCGGCAGGGTATATTGCGCCAGAGCATTGCCGTTTATCGTTGTATATAAGCCGGTCAAACCATATTTATAACAATTAAAGACGATGTAGACGCATAAGCGATTCACCTCTTCAAGGAAGTCTTTTTTTGACATATTTCGCCAGTTAGGCAAGTGCTGATACAGAAAACGGACAAAGCCATTTCCGCGGGCCAGCATAGGTAGCTGCCCGGCATTATACCTGGAAAGAGCGATGCAAGTCGGAAAAGCGTCGTCAAAAAAATCATATTCATACATAACGACATCGCCATGTCCGGACACCCCATTCAGCCAAACAAAGGGTTGTTTCTCTCCTGTTTCTAACGCATGAGTGAAGTTAACCAAGTCCATAACCGCAACCGATTGGTCTATAAATACGCCCTTTTCATCCCAGGCGCGTCCCGGCATTTCTGGATTTTTAGCGGCTGGACCTCTATAAAATGCGCCGGGGCCGGCGCCATCAAAGGCGAATCCCGGGGGTGCCAGCTCTTCAAATACCTTGCGTGTATCTTCACGAAAAACTTCGCCATATGAGGTTCCCAATGGGAAGGTTCGAATATGGTTGTCATAGCAATTAATCCATGGTGGTGGGATATACATCTTCACTCCATCAGTATCGTCATTGATTGCATCCGGGTAGTGTTTTTTGACCAGCGTTTCCTCGCTCCATAATCCAATGCAGGTATTATAGAATGCATAACCGAAATCTTTGCCAAAACGGCTGAATAAATTCCTGCGGCGTTGGTGGAACTCTTCCCAAGCGAAGTAGCGGTAATCAAAGTCTATGCCAGCGATAGTTGTATGCCAAGCTCGCTGAAAATTCCTATGCGGCGTATAGTCCCAAAGCTCTTTTCTGCCATACATGTCGCCGGCTCTTTTAAAAGGAGCGTATAACCAAGTTAGAGTACAGTGATAGCGTCGAGACAATTCATAATCCGGAATTCCAATGAAATTCAGCAAATACTGGTCTGTCCCCCATATATAAGGGTTGTCTTGCCCAACTACCGGTTTGACTAACTCGGGGAACGAATCAAAAACCGCCTGAACGGCGGGTTCAACCAAACCATAACGTGTTGGAGCCAATCCTGCCAACAGCCGAAACTTGAGATTCCGTTGGGCGCCTATAGCGTGACGTTGTAAAAAACTCAGAGTGTATTCATTGGATGATATCGGTGAAAGCACTGTTCCGTGATAACTAATCATCTCGTGAGGGGGCTGTCCGACAAAGACAACCGTACTTGGTGAAATCAGTGCTCCTACCGGAAAGGCTTGGGTTACGCCCGCCAGTTGTTGCACAGGACGGCCTTTCAAGCCTAGGCGAGAGAGCGTTTTACCCTCTACTGCAAGCGTATCATGACCATTAAAAAAATAATTTTCTCCCATTTCTTTGGGCACAAAAAGGATCAATTCCGGTTGCAGCAGCAACTCCTCTGGACTACGATTATTCAGCTCTCCTTCAAGTAGAGTCAGCTTTTCAAGTTTTTTTAGGCGCAGCTGCAAGGTATATTGCTCGTTCCGCAAGAAAACCGTGTCTTTACCTACAATTTGGATATCCAGCTGATCATACTTCCCGCTTTTCCCATTGAAAATACGTATGTCGCCATAAATTTTCCTCTTTGTGGCCAAGTTTTGTTCTTGGAGTAACAACGGATGTTTTCCAGGAACAAGTGTTAGATCAAAATAATCTGTGGCTGACGCACAGAAAGCAATCAGTATGACAGCTGCAAAAGTCGTGATTTTTTTCATAAAATGCCTTTTCAATTTATCATTCAGCATCGAGCAATGTGAATTCTGTGCCATCCGGCAGAATTCCGCCAATTTCATATTTTTCTGCCAGTGTAGGACAAGCAAATGAGCACGCAAAGGTATTTCCCGGGCGTAATGCCGGCATCTGGATTTTATGTGTGGTCTCGCCGTTGATTTTCAGTTTGAATTCGCCTTCAGGCAGATAACAGCTGGCGGCAAAGCGCATTTCTATTTCGCTCTGTCCGTCTTTGTTATTGATTGTGCAATCCACGGCAGTATTCCCGGCAAGCTCCCGGATATTTGTCAAACCGGAGAAAATCATGAATTTGATTGAAAACGGATAATTTTCTCCGGGTTCAAGTTGCTTTGCATTATAGATAACATCCATGGTTTTACATTTTTTCCCATCCGTCAGCATCCCCCACCAAGTATAGAATGAACCATCGGGGAAAAGCTCCTTGTCAGGGAGCCTGATGGCAAAGATAAGTTGCTGGTCAGGATAAACCGTCGCCATCCAATTTCTGGCAGGCGGCAAAAATCCTGGCTGTCCCGTTCCCACATGAGACGCATCGGCGTAATGGCAGGCGCCCAAGGAATTTTCCTTAACTCCGCCACGAAGCGGAACCCTTAAAAACGAACGTTCATGGTCTACCGGAACTACATTGAACCAGGGACGCAATGAAAAACGCTGACCTTCTTTCAAAGTGACAACAGACTCGAAACTGAAACTTGAGCAGTCTGTCGGCAAAACAACTTGGCGTTTTAATTTGACGCCTAAAACTCCATATGAATCAGAATTGAAGACCATCTTTTCCTTGTCATGTGAAATAATCTCGCACTGGCCGTCAAACTGGCCGTGGTTGCTACCCCAAAAGAATTCACAACACCCCATGGCATTGGTCTTATTTTTTATAAATAGCACAGGGTCAACCACGACCTGCCAACTTGTCCGCGGCAGCAACAATTCAACTCCTGATGGTTTGTGCAATATTCTGTTCAACCGCCCTAATGATGTCGGCAAGAATTCAAGCAGCAGAATTTCATTTTCCAAAATTGCATTTGGAAAAGATATCAAGTTTTTATCTGAAACACCATCAGCGGCGAATAGCGCAAAATTTGCACACAATGAAATTGCTAATATGGAAAAGAACGCCTTCATTCGAAACTCCAATGAAAAATACGAAAATACACGAAATTTTTGTCTTGGAGTTGCTGTTGTAACCACTGAACACGCGGAATACACGGAAATTTTTGTTTATTGTGCGAAGTCTCGTGATGAGCGCCTATAGTACAGAATTCACACTGGTGTATGCCGTACTGGCGGCCTGAAGGGACAACAACATAGAAGCCCAAGGTGAGCGGCTCCGTCAAAGGGCGCACAGCCTCGGGCGAGGTGTATTACAGACTTGAAGAAAATCTTTCCCCAAAAAATAATAAGTTGGCTGATAGCAGTACGGCAAACGCAGAAAATTTTATAGGGTGCTGCTTTGACGGATGGGAGGCATGTGGATTTGCGTTCCGGGATGTTGTTTTTTTTGCTTTTCTTCTTAGTTTGCCTGTAGTTTATAGACGGCAATGTCACCGGGCGCTAAGATGCCGGATATCCGGGTGGTTTCCTCGCCAGTGCGGCAGTTGAAAATCCTTCCCTGTTTTTTGAAGTCGCCTGAAAATGCAGTTTTTCTTCTGCTTAGGTTGACGAACGCCATGAGCATATTGCCATCTTGGTCAGCACGCAGGAATGCTTCGCAGCCTTGAGTCTGGGCCGTCCCATCGCTGGCGAGCTCATATTGTCCGGGAGCGAAAAACTGTTCGTTTTCGGCTACAATTCTGGAAACCAGCGCTTGGGCAGAAAAGCTTCGGGCGTCCAGGGTGGGGTAATTATAGATCAGAATGCCGCCCGACGAATCGCACATGGCGCACATGAGTTCGGCTGCGCTGATAAAGGTGGGCGACATGCGCGAGCTGACCATGTAGGGGTTGGCGATGACGCCCATGAGCATGGGCTTGGGCTGTACAGCAGCCACGGTGGCCTTGATGTCAGTTATAGGACGGCCATAGCCAGCACCGCCAAAGTCCATATGTGCAGGGAGCTTTTTCCAGTCTACGCCGTAGACGAACTTGGTTTGCTCGCTTTCATAGCCACTGTAGATATAAAACTCAA
>FZPS01000085.1_pt370 | contig 11032 bp, 10 predicted proteins | sample 1817821 | NCBI WGS metagenome assembly FZPS01 (sample SAMEA104158645, study PRJEB21678) | metagenome | place: Germany | collected 2015-04-21 | reverse complement strand
TGTGTTACGAGGAATCACCCAAATCACTGCCTTCTCGGCTTAAGATAGATATTTATTAACTAAGACCAGGAGTTTCTCCTACTAAACCTTGACACAGACTATTACAAGGCCTTTGGTTGACACTGGAAAAAGGCTCTGATAATATCAAATTGTAAAAAGCATAGCGAAACAACGCGAAAGTGTGCCTAGGGTTCCGCATTTAAAGATGGTCAGGTCCGAGTGGCACAGGTGCTGTGCACTACACCGTATAGGGATAAAAGCCCAGGCGGACAGGTTTCGGTTACGAAACGACCCGCTTGGGCATTCTTATTTTAGAACAGCGGTTTTATGTAGAAAGGGGGCCGGTTGATGCCTAAAGTAGGTATTGTCATGGGAAGTGATTCAGATCTGGCAGTGATGAAGGATGCGGCCGACGTTTTGCAGGAGTTCGGCATCGATTATGAAATCACCATATGCTCTGCTCATCGACTGCCTGAGGAAACCGCGCGCTATGCTGCTACAGCAATAGACAGAGGCCTGGCAGTGATCATCGCCGGGGCCGGCGGAGCCGCCCATCTGCCCGGGGTCATAGCAGCTTCCACCCTCCTCCCGGTAATAGGGGTGCCCATACAAAGCGGGGCCTTGGCCGGCGTAGATGCACTTTATGCCATTGTGCAGATGCCGCGGGGCATACCGGTAGCCACGGTGGCCATCAACGGCAGTGCCAATGCTGCCCTGTTGGCGGTGCAGATGCTGGCCATGAGTGACCCCGGACTGCGCCAGGCATTGCAGGATTACCGCCGTAAGATGGCCAGGTCGGTACTGGATAAAAATGAAAAACTGCAGCAATTGGGCGTTAAGGGCTATCTTGAAAGGTAGGGGGAGAGGCTATGATCGAACGCTACACACTCCCGGAGATGGGCAGGATTTGGTCCCAGCACAACAAACTGCAGAACTGGCTGAGGATTGAGATAGCAGCCTGCGAAGCCCAGGCCAGTTTGGGCAATATTCCACCGCAGGCCTTAGAAACCATAAAACAGCGGGCAGCTTTCGATGTGGAGCGCATTGCCCAGATCGAAGCTGAAGTGCATCACGATGTGATCGCCTTCCTCACCAATGTGGCCGAAAATGTTGGCGAAGCTTCAAAGTACATACACCTGGGCATGACCTCTTCGGATATCCTGGATACCGGGCTGGCTATGCAAATGCGCGATGCCGCCGACATTATCGCTGCCAAACTGCAGCGCCTGCGCCAGGTTATAGCCCGGCAGGCCGTCAAGTATAAATATACCTTGATCATGGGGCGCAGCCATGGGGTTCACGGCGAACCCAGCACTTTTGGGCTTAAACTGACTCTGTGGTACAACGATCTGGAACGCGACCTGCTCAGGCTGTCGCAGGCCCGGGAGGCTATAGCCTATGGGGCTATTTCCGGAGCTATGGGGAATTTTGCCCACCTTGATCCCCGGGTTGAGGAATACGTTTGTGAGGTGCTGGGCTTAAAGCCCTGCCCGGTTTCCACGCAGGTCATTCAACGCGATCGCCATGCCCAGTTCATCACTACCATAGCCGTTATTGGGGCTACTTTGGAAAAGATCGCCACAGAGATCAGGAATCTGCAGCGCACCGAGATATTGGAGGTGGAAGAGCCGTTCCGCCAGGGACAAAAAGGGTCTTCGGCCATGCCCCACAAGCGTAATCCCATGATGAGCGAGCGGATAGCCGGCCTTTCCCGGGTGCTGCGCGGCAACGCGGTAGCTGCCCTGGAGAATGTAGCCTTATGGCATGAGCGCGACCTGACCCACTCTTCGGTGGAAAGGATAATCATACCCGACAGCTGCATCGTGCTGGATTACATGCTGGAAAAAATGATCGGGGTGATCGAAGGGCTGGTGGTGTATGAGGACAACATGGCCCGCAACCTCAATCTGACCGGGGGGGTCATATTCTCCCAGCAGCTTATGCTGCTTCTGGTAAACAAGGGTATGCTGCGGGAAACCGCTTACCGTTTGGTACAAGGCCACGCTATGAAGAGCTGGACCCAACGCTGCAGTTTTAAGCAGCTGATATTGGATGATGAGGAGATTATGCGGGTTTTAACCCCGGAAGAGGTTGAAAAGGTGTTCGATTTCGCAATCTACTACAAAAATGTGGACTTCATATTCAAACGCTGCGGGCTGGAATGATTGAAAGAGGGGAGAAGCATGACCAGCGGTGAACTGCTTTATGAAGGCAAAGGCAAGCGGATATACAGCACACCACGCGATGATGAAGTGATAATGTTTTACAAAGACGAGGCGACCGCATTTGATGGCCTCAAAAAAGGCATTATCAAGGATAAGGGAATAGCCAACAATCGCATCTCAACCCTGCTCTATACCCTCTTGGAGCGTCACGGTATTCCCACTCACCTGGTCAAAACCCTGGATGAACGCCGTGTAGTGGTGAAGAAACTGGAGATGATACCGGTTGAAGTGGTGGTTCGCAACCGCATCGCCGGGGGGCTTGCCAAAAGACTGGGCCGCCCGGAAGGAGAAATCCTACCCTCGCCGGTGATTGAACTGTATTACAAGAATGATGAACTGCATGATCCTATGATCAGCGAATCCCTGGCTGTTGCCATGGGCTGGGCAACTGAAGCGCAGTTGCGGGAAATGCAGTCTATAGCACTGAAAATAAACCGGGTTTTGCAGGGCTTCTTTGACAGCATCGATATCATTCTGGTGGATTTTAAGCTGGAATTCGGCCTGTATCAGGGCAAGCTGACCCTGGGAGATGAGATAACCCCTGATGGCTGCCGCTTATGGGACAAAAGCAGCCTGGAGAAAATAGATAAAGACCGCTTCAGAAGGGACCTGGGCGGGGAAGAGCAAACCTATCAGGAAGTGCTCCGTCGTATCGAAGCAGGACTGTCAGACTGAAATATGCGTCGTGCTGTGACAACCATTGGGGTTATTTGATGGCGGCCAGATGAACCGGGCGAATGACTGCAGGTCGTGATGGGACAATCATTTATGTTATGACCTCATCAGTTGGGACAGGAGGTAAAACGTGCTCAAAGCCAATATTTATGTAACCTTAAAACCGGGGGTATTGGATCCCCAGGGCGAGGCGGTAAAGAACGCTCTGCAGGTCATGGATTATGCAGATGTGGATGAGGTTCGCATCGGCAAGTACATACAGGTTTGGCTGCAGGGTGACGACCGGGAAAAAGCCCGGCGACAGTTAGAGGAAATGAGCGACAAGCTGCTAGCCAATCCGGTTATCGAAGAGTACCGGGTGGAAATAGTGGAGGTCGAGTAAGAATGAGATTCGGTATTATCGTTTTTCCGGGCTCGAACTGCGATGCGGACTGTTTCCATGTCATACAAGAGGTAATGGGTCAAGAGGCGCGATATATATGGCATAAAGAAACTGATGTGACCCATTGTGATGCCCTCATTCTTCCCGGGGGCTTTTCTTACGGAGACTACCTGCGCACCGGCGCTATTGCGCGTTTCTCGCTGGTCATGCCCCGGGTGATGGATTTCGCCGCTCAAGGAGGGCTGGTACTGGGGATATGCAATGGCTTTCAAATCCTGCTGGAAGCAGGCCTGCTCCCGGGAGCCATGCTGCGCAACCGCAATCTGAAGTTTATCTGCCGGCCCGTGCATCTTAAGGTCAGAAACGCCTTCACTCCTTTTACTCGTACTCTTAAGGAGAATCAAGTCCTCAAAGTGCCCATCGCTCACGGTGAGGGCAATTATTATTGTGATGATAAGACCTTATCCGAATTAACCGCCAATAAGCAGATTGTTTTCACTTACTGCAGCCCCGAGGGTGAAGAAAATGATGCCGCCAACCCCAACGGTTCTCGGGCCAATATCGCCGGGATCATCAATAAAGCCGGCAATGTCCTGGGGATGATGCCTCATCCGGAACGCTGTGCCGAGAGTATTATGGGGGGCGTTGACGGGCAGGCGATTTTTGCTGCCATGATAAGCTGGCTGATGGAGGGGGGCGTATCATGAAAGAGTTGAGCTACCGGGAAATGGGCCTGACTGATGAGGAGTACCAGAAAGCTGTAGAACTGCTGGGACGCACCCCCAATTACCTGGAACTGGGCATGTTCGCGGTTATGTGGTCAGAGCACTGCGGCTATAAAAACTCCCGCCCGCTATTGAAACGCTTTCCCACCCAGGGTCCGCAGGTTATACAGGGCCCGGGGGAGAACGCGGGAGTGGTCGATATTGGCGACCAGCAGGCCCTGGTATTCAAAATCGAGAGCCACAACCACCCATCAGCCATCGAGCCTTATCAGGGGGCGGCTACCGGCGTGGGCGGCATCGTAAGGGATATATTCACCATGGGGGCCAGACCTATAGCTTTATTGAACTCTCTGCGCTTCGGGCAACTGGAGGAAGCGCAGGTAAAGGCTTTGTTTGCCGGGGTAGTTAAAGGCATCGGCGATTATGGCAACTGTATCGGAGTCCCCACGGTAGGAGGGGAAGTATACTTCAATGCCTCTTACCGCGGCAACCCCCTGGTCAATGCCATGTGTGTCGGCCTGGCACACAGGGATGAGCTGACCTTTGCGGTAGCCAGTGAGGCTGGCAGCCCCATAATGCTGGTAGGGGCCAAAACCGGCCGTGACGGCATACACGGAGCCACCTTCGCCTCCGAGCAATTGTCACAGAGCTCGGCGGAAAAGCGCCCTGCGGTTCAGGTGGGCGATCCTTTTATGGAGAAGCTTTTAATCGAAGCCTGCCTGGAATTGATCAAGGAGGGCCTGGTAGCCGGCATGCAGGATCTGGGAGCCGCCGGCCTGACCAGCTCCATTGCTGAAATCGCCAGCAAAAAAGGCCGGGGTGTGGAGATTGATGTGTTAAAAGTGCCGCGCCGTGAAGCGGGCATGACCCCTTATGAGGTTATGCTTTCGGAATCCCAGGAAAGGATGCTGGTTGTGCCCCGGGAAGGCAAACAAGGGCGCATTACTGAGATATTTGCCAAATGGGGCCTGGATGCGGCAGTAATCGGCCGGGTTACTGGAGATGGGCTGTTCAAGGTATTTGAAGGCCAGGAATTAAAAGCCTCGGTACCAGTGTTGGCCCTGACCGAATCCTGCCCGGTGTACACCCGCCAGGGCCAGGAACCCATTTATTATAAGGAAAAACAGGCCTTTGAATGGGGCGCTTTGCCTGATGAGTTTAATGAAAAAACGCTTTTGACCCTGCTCGCTTCGCCCAACATCGCCAGCAAGAAGTGGGTTTACAGCCAGTATGACCATCAGGTGATGTTGAATACGGTGGTGCTGCCGGGCCAGGGCGATGCGGCGGTTTTAAGAATTAAAGGCTATGCCAAAGGTATCGCTTTAGTCACAGACTGCAATGCCCGCATGGTCTACCTGGACCCACTGCGTGGCGGCATGCTGGCGGTCTGTGAAGCAGCCCGCAATTTGGCCTGTGTTGGCGCCAGGCCGCTAGCCCTCACCAATTGCCTCAACTTTGGAAACCCCGAGAACCCCACTATTTACTGGCAGATGCGAGAGGCTATAGAGGGGATGAGCCGGGCGGCCGCAATCCTGAATACCCCGGTGGTTGGGGGCAATGTAAGCCTGTACAATGAAACCGAAGCCGGGGCTATCTTTCCCACTCCGGTGATAGGAATGGTGGGCTTAATTGATAATATAGAAAACCGCCTGGATATGGCTATTAAGAACAGTGGGGAAATCATCGCGCTTTTGGGAGGCTTGAGCACCGAACTGGGCGGAGCCGAGTATCTGGCCCTGATACACGGTGAGGAGAGCGGGGCAGTTCCAGAACCGGACCTTATGCGGGAAAAGGCCTTGATTGATCTGCTCCTGGAATTGTCTGCCAAAAGGCTGCTGTCCTCCTGCCATGATGTGTCTGAGGGAGGGCTGGCCGTTGCACTGGCGGAGATGGCCATTGCCGGTGCTATGGGATTCACTGTTGATCTGCCCGGGGTCCGGGGGCGTGCGGATGAGGTTATGTTTTCGGAAGCCCCGGGCCGGGTAGTGGTAAGCCTGCCGGAACGCAACTTTGGTGAAGTAGAAGCCCTGGCCAAAATTTATGATGTCAATATTCACCGCCTGGGCACAACCGGGGGCAGGTTGTTGCGGTATAATGTAGAAGGGAGACAAGAAGTGTCGATTGCATTGGAACAAGCTGCCCGCAGTTGGGAGGAAGCTATAGCATGCCACATGAGCTGAACGATCATTTTAAAGATGAATGCGGAGTATTCGGGATCTTCATGAACAAGGCGGAGAATGACACCGATGCTGCCCGCACCGCCTTTTACGGTTTATATGCCCTGCAGCACCGTGGCCAGGAAAGTGCCGGCATAGCGGTGTCAGACGGCAGCCAGATCCGCCTTCACAAAGGCATGGGGCTGGTGCCGAATGTGATTAAAACGGGACACATCGCATCCCTGACTGGACATATAGCTGTTGGCCATGTGCGTTACTCCACCCGCGGCTCCAGCAGCGTGGTAAACGCCCAGCCCATGGTTTTTCATTACCTGCAGGGTATGGTAGGCTTAACTTATAATGGCAACCTGGTCAATGCCGAGGTGCTGCGCCAGCAATTATCGACCTACGGCTCGGTTTTTCAGACCACCACCGATACTGAAATCATAGCCAATCTCCTGGCGCGCTACTCCCAGGACCCGATGGAGCAGGCCATAGCCAAGTGCATGATCGATCTAAAGGGGGGCTATGCCCTGGTCATCGCTGCCGGCGATCGCCTCATAGGAGCCCGCGATCCCATGGGGATAAGGCCTTTGTGCATTGGCGAACTCAACGGCAATTATATCCTGGCTTCCGAATCGGTGGCTTTTGATACCATAGGAGCTAGGCTGCTGCGCGATGTTCAGCCCGGGGAGATAGTTTCCATAGATAAGGACGGCCTGCACTCCATTCAGCATATGCCTTCACCGCGCAGGGCTTTATGCATATTCGAGTATATTTACTTTGCCCGGCCGGACAGCACTATCGACAATATCAATGTCTATCAGGCCCGTCGGGCCATGGGCCGCCAGCTGGCCCGGGAAAGCAATATAGAAGCCGATATAGTGATATCGGTACCTGATTCGGGAACCTCAGCTGCCCTGGGGTATGCTGAACAATCGGGATTGCCCTTCCATGAAGGGCTCATAAAAAACCGCTATGTAGGGCGGACCTTTATCCAGCCGACGCAGAAGATGCGGGAAAACAGCGTACTCATCAAGCTGAACGCGGTAGCAGAGGTGGTTAAAGGCCAGCGGATAATTATGGTCGATGATTCCATTGTGCGCGGCACCACCAGCAAGCAGATAGTGCAGATGCTTCGTGATGCCGGAGCAGCCGAGGTGCATATGGCAGTGGCTTCACCGCCTACCCGCTATTCGTGTTTTTACGGCATTGATACCTCGCGCCGGGAAGAATTGATCGCCGGCCGCATGGCCGTCTCTCAAATCCAGGCCTTTATCGGTGCCGACAGCCTGCATTACCTGAGCATCGAGGGCATGTTCAGCGCGCTTAAAGGCGATGCGGGCAGCTTCTGTGCGGCTTGTTTCAGCGGTGATTACCCGGTGCCGGTAGACGGGTATGATGCTGCCACTTCTTGTGGATAGATAAATCATTTAAGCTTATGATGGGAGGAAAATTCCATGGATCAACCGGGCTGGGATTATAAACAGGCCGGGGTGGATATTGATGCCGCCAGTGCCTCGGTGGAAATGATAAAGAAATGGGTAGGCCTGACCCGGCGCCCCGAGGTGATCGATGATATCGGGGCTTTTGCAGGCTTTTTTGCCCTGGATGTATCCAGGTACCGGGAACCGGTTTTGGTATCCGGCACCGATGGGGTGGGAACCAAGCTGAAAATCGCCCAGATGATGGGTGTACATGATACAGTAGGAATAGATCTGGTAGCCATGTGTGTCAATGACATACTGGTACACGGGGCTGAACCCTTATTTTTTCTGGATTATATCGCAGTGGGTAAGCTGCAGCCGCAGATTATCGAAATGCTGGTAAAAGGGGTCAGCTTGGGTTGTGTCCAAGCCGGCTGTGCCCTGATAGGCGGCGAAACTGCGGAAATGCCGGGTTTCTACAGCCAGGATGAATATGACCTGGCCGGTTTCACTGTCGGGGTGGCGGACAGGCAGCGCCTGATTCAAGGCAAGCGCATAGAAGAAGGGGACGTTCTCATCGGCCTGCCTTCCTCCGGCCTTCATTCCAACGGGTTTTCCTTGGCACGCAAAGTGCTGTTGGAACATGCCGGTTTAAAGCTCTCCCAGCAACCAGAGGGCTTGCCGCAATCCCTGGGGGAGACCTTGTTGACCCCCACGCGCATCTATGTGAAACCGGTCCTGGAACTGTTAAGTGAAGTCGATGTACACGGCATGGCACATATTACCGGAGGAGGCATAGTGGAAAACCTGGGCCGGATTCTGCCTGAGGGTCTGGGTGCGGTTATCGATACCCCGGCTATAGAAGTCCCGGCTATATTTGCACTGATATCCTCCCTGGGCAAGGTAAAAAAGGAAGAAATGTATCGTACTTTTAATATGGGAATCGGTTTTATTTTGGTAGTCAGCCCGGCCGATGCCGACCGCACTCTGGTCAAAATGGGCCAACTGGGGGAAGAGCCCCGGATCATTGGCAGGGTGAGCCGTGAAACGGGAGGGGTCAAATTGTTATGAAACGGTTGATGGAAGCAGGAAGGCTGCGCCTGGGACTTTTAGCATCAGGTCGGGGAAGCAATTTTGACGCTATAATGGCGGCCATTGTCCGGCAGGATCTAAACGCTACCATGGCCTTGGTGATCAGTGACAACCGTGAGGCTGCTGTCCTGCAAAAGGCTGCACTGCGCAATGTGCGCAATTGCTTCGTTGACCCGGATAAATTCACGAATAAATGTGAGTATGAGGCCTACCTGGTGGAACTGTTGCAGGCTGAAGGGGTAAACCTGGTGGTATTGGCCGGCTATATGCGCCTGGTGGGCGAGGTATTTCTCAAGGCTTACAAGGACCGCATAGTCAATATTCATCCCTCCCTCTTGCCTTCCTTCCCGGGTCTCAACGCCCAGCGTCGGGCTCTGGAGTACGGCGTCAAATACAGCGGGTGCACGGTACACCTGGTTGATGAAGGCATGGATACCGGCCCCATCATCATGCAGTCCGTGGTGCCGGTAGCTCAGGATGATGATGAAGACAGCCTGGCTACCAGGATACTGGTACAAGAACATAAGCTTTACTGGCGCTGTCTGCAATTGATCGCCGAAGGACGGGTATGGCTGGAGGGGCGCCGCGTGTTTATACGCTGATTTTAATGTTCTGCGCCGCGGACTGCAGCGGTAATGTCTGGCGGTCCGGCCGGTTTTTATACGCCTTGCGAAGGCTTCTGCATCAGCAAATATTCAGCCGATGCTGTTGAAATAAGTGATATCTATCCTTATAAAGGGGGTTTAACGGTGACTAAAAGAGCCTTGATCAGTGTATCCGACAAAAGCGGGTTGGTTGAATTCGCTCAGGGGTTAGAAAAGCTGGGTTATGAGATTGTCAGCACCGGTGGAACCTTTAAAGCCCTGCAGGATGCGGGGATAAAGGTCACCCCGGTGGCTGAGGTTACCGGTTTCCCGGAGATATTGGACGGACGGGTGAAAACCCTGCACCCCAAAATACACGGGGGTATACTGGCGATGAGAAACAGCCGCCATCTGGCCGAGCTGGAACAGAACCAAATCAAACCTATCGATATTGTGGCAGTGAACCTTTATCCATTTAAGGCCACTGTAAGCAAGCCGGGGGTGACTCTGGAGGAGGCCATAGAAAACATCGACATAGGCGGTCCCAGCATGGTGCGGGCGGCGGCCAAGAACTACCGGGATGTGGTGGTAATCACCAATCCCGGCCAGTATCCGGAAATCCTGCAGCAATTGCAGGAGGGCGGGGTGGATGAGGATACCCGCTTAAAGCTGGCTTTGGAGGCCTTCCGCCACACGGCCAGTTATGATACGGTGATCAGCGCCTACCTGGCCAAACTGGTAGGCAGCGATTTGGCCGACACCTATGTCAAGGCCGGCGAAAAGATTTACGAGCTGCGCTATGGCGAGAACCCGCATCAGCGGGCCGCTTTCTACCGGGACATGCTGCCGGTTGGTGGTCTTGCCGATGCAGAACAGCTCAACGGCAAAGAACTGTCCTATAACAATATTATCGATACTCAGGCCGCCTGGGATCTGGTCAGGGAATTTAAAAAGCCGGCCTGTGTGATCATCAAACATAACAATCCCTGCGGCACCGCTTTGGGCAGCAGCCTGGCGGAGGCCTATGAACGGGCTTTTGCGGCTGACCCGGTGTCTGCTTACGGGGGTATCGTGGCCTTTAACGGTCGGGTTGACCGGGAGACTGCCGAGAAAGCGGCCTCCCTGTTCATGGAGGTCATCATCGCCCCGGACTATGATGATGCAGCCCTGGAAATCCTGAAGAAGAAAACCAACCTGCGCATATTGCGCCTGGCAATCAATCCCCCTTCAGCCTGGCAGGTTAAGAGCGTGGATGGGGGGTTCATCGTGCAGGAAACTGATGAGGATGCGATTTCCGCCAGCGACCTTAAGGTTGTGACCACCGCCCAGCCCACTCCCGAACAGGTCGAGGATATGCTTTTTGCCTGGAAGGTATGCAAACATGTCAAATCAAATGCCATCGTGCTGGCCAAGGATGGGCAAGCTATAGGAGTAGGGGCAGGGCAGATGAACCGGGTGGGTTCGGCTCGCATTGCCGTTCAGATGGCAGGGGAAAAAGCTGCCGGTTCAGTTCTGGCTTCAGACGCCTTTTTCCCGTTTAAAGACACGGTGGAAGTAGCTGCTGCCAGCGGGGTCAAAGCCATTATCCAGCCGGGCGGCTCCATACGCGATGAAGAGAGCATAGCAGAGTGCAACAAGCATGGCATCGCCATGGTCTTTACCGGGGTAAGGCATTTTAAACACTGAGGCTATGTAAACCAGCGGATGATATGGTATGCTTATAATCTATAGCGTGATAAAACATACCCTGTACAGGTGTATGCAAA
>FZPS01000062.1_pt2653 | contig 11036 bp, 11 predicted proteins | sample 1817821 | NCBI WGS metagenome assembly FZPS01 (sample SAMEA104158645, study PRJEB21678) | metagenome | place: Germany | collected 2015-04-21 | reverse complement strand
ATAATAGGGCGGAAAATAACTTGGAATGATTTTTCATATCTGCACCTCATTCTACCGTCATCTATATCCAAATTATTGCCGAATTTTCTGCTATATATACAGGAATACTGTACATCACAATTTTTTACATGGTATACATAAGTGGAATATATATGGTTAATTCAATTGGCTTTTCTCGTGAGCTTTTAAAGATATGGCATAATAGAAATGATCAAAAATCAAAGGCTCTGCCAAATAAATGACAGAGCCTGAAAAATATTTATTTCAATACTTTATTTTGTTCCAAACAGCCGATCACCGGCGTCTCCCAGCCCGGGTACAATATATCCAAGCTCGTTAAGTTTCTCATCCACAGCTGCTACAAAGATATCAATATCTCCATGATCTTTTTGTACTCTGGAAATTCCCTCCGGTGCAGCGATCAAACAAACCAGCTTAATGCCCCTGGCCCCTCTTTCCTTCAAAAAGCTAATGGCCGCGGAGGCTGAGCCGCCTGTTGCCAGCATGGGATCCACTACAATCAAATCCCTTTCACCAATATCCGGCGGAAGCTTGCAATAATATTCTACAGGCTCCAGAGTTTCCGGATCCCGATATAAACCAATATGGCCTACTTTAGCAGCTGGTATCAGCTTAGTCATACCATCTACCATACCTAGCCCTGCACGAAGTATTGGCACAATGCCAAGCTTCTTACCAGATATAACCTGACAAGTAGCCTTTCCCATAGGTGTCTCCACCTCGGTTTCTTTGAGAGGTAGATCCCGATATACTTCGTAGGCCATCAGCAAGGCAACCTCTTCCACCAGTTCGCGGAATTCCTTCGCGCCTGTATTCTTATCTCGGATGAGCGTCAGCTTATGTTGAATAAGCGGGTGATCCATCACATGTACATTTGACATTCGTTTTTCCCCCTTGTCTGGAATATATGGATTTATTCAAAGGTATTGCATTAAAGGCAATTAAATCTTTAGTGGTTATACCTAATTAGTATTAGATATTTAAGCAAAATTATCCCTTAGAGAGTACTTCCCTAACAGCATCCTCATAACCAATTAAAGCTTTTTTGGCGATGCCCAAAAATAAACCGGTCTCAAGGACACCGGGTATACTTTTCAGCTGTCTATCAAGCAATTCCACATCTTTAGGGGGAGTGGAAAATGTGACATCCAATATGAAGTTGCCGTTTTCACTTATAACAGGGCCATCCTTGCGGACAGCATTACGGATTGTTGGTGTACCACCCAATAAACGGATTTTTTTCTCTGCCAGGGAAAGTGCTGCCGGTAAAACCTCAACAGGCAGTGGAAAAGCCCTGCAAAGAGAGGAAACAAGCTTGGTTTCATCTGCTATCAGAACAAACTCGTCTGCCATTGAGGCAATAATCTTCTCACAGGTATGGGCAGCTCCGCCGCCTTTTATGGCATTCAGAGAAGGATCAATTTCGTCAGCTCCATCTACAGCTAAATCCAAATGATCACACAACATACTGTCCAATAACGGAATACCAAGTTTTTGGCAAAGGAGCCTGGTACCAAGAGATGTAGGTGCACCTTGAATTTTCAGCCCCTCTTCTCTCACCCTTCGGCCAAGTTCCTCAATAAAAAAAACAACGGTAGAACCAGTGCCAATTCCTATCTTCATACCGTCCTTAACCAGGCTTGCTGCACGTATGCCAACCTTTTGTTTCAATTCTTTATTACTGGAAACTGATTTCAAGAATAGCCCTCCTTCTTCCATTCCAAGTTCATCTGCTTAACTCACATAATTCAATTGTATATTATATAACAACTTTTCCGTCAAAGTCTACCGTAATACAACAAATTCTTTAAAATAAGCTTATTCACTTAGCTTATCCAACAGTTTTTCCAATGCCTCTTGTATTTCCCGGGCTGCCTTTCGGTACACCTCATCTGAATGACCAAAGGGGTCGGATATATCCTTTTGCTTCATTCCCACATATTCTTTTAGGGTATGAACCTTTTTCCAGACAGAAGGATGCTGGGCTTGTACAAAGGTTTTATGTCGATCAGTCATAGTTAGAATGAGATCAGCCTTATCCAGCAGATCTTCATCAATAAGTCGGCTTCTATGCCCTACCAGGCTAATTCCCATCTCTTCCATTACTCGTTCAGCTTGCCTGCTGGCATTTTGACCGGGGAAGGCCGCGGTGCCGGCTGAACCTGCATGAATTCCTTCAACCTGGTTTTTCTCTAATAAATATTTAAATAAAGCTTCCGCCATAGGGCTTCTGCATGTATTACCCGTACAAACAAAAAGTATATTCACTTATTAAACCCTCCCATTACTTCGAACTGTATCCAAGTTGCTGCATTAATATGGTTACAGATCTATAATATGAAATCCGGCAGCACGAGCTATACGGTTCATAACTGCCAACCCTTCACCTTTTTCGTCTACCCCTTCTGACAGAATAGAATCTACATTCAGCTCATCAAATTTCCTTAAACAAGCAAACAAATTTTCTGCCAGCTGTTTAGGTTGTTTCCTATCCCCCATGGACAGCCTAATACCTGTCTGATAGTAGGCAAGGGTCTGATCCGTAGCCAAAATGCCAACTCTCTCACCTTTGCGTTCCCTTTTGCCCGCCTCTTCATTAATAAACGCTACCTGCATTTGTAAATCACCCCTGATAAGAGCAACTGGAGCCTTAGGTGCATAATGAATATATTTCATTCCTGGTGAAAGTACTTTTTGACCTTCCTGCAAAGGTTTCATAACATTTGGATGTATCCTTACCTGACCAACAATTGACTCAAGCATTTCCACAGTTACCCCGCCAGGCCTTAGAACAAGGGGAACATCCCCAGTCATATCCAATACGGTGGATTCCACGCCCACATCGGATTTACCGCCATCCAATATCATAGGAATACGCCCATCCATATCTTCAATAACATGTTGGGCCAAAGTAGGACTAGGCCGCCCGGAAATATTGGCGCTGGGTGCAGCTATCGGTACTTTTGACACGGAAATTAACTTTAGTGCTACTGGATGAGCTGGCATTCGTACACCAACCGTATCTAAGCCTGCTGTTACTTCCATGGGTATTAACTTTGATTTATTTAAAATTATGGTAAGAGGCCCCGGCCAAAACCGTTCAGCCAGAAGAAAAGCCTTTTTAGGAATATATTCTGCTAACTTATGCCACTGAGAAATGTCGTGAATATGTACTATTAATGGGTTGTCCCCCGGTCTTCCCTTTGCCTGAAAAATCTTTTTTACTGCCTGAGCATCCAATGCATTTGCCCCCAGGCCATATACGGTTTCAGTTGGAAAAGCAACCACTTCACCGTTCCTAATCAATTGTGCAGCTTCCGCGATTTCCCTCTCCTGCTTTAGCGGGTCAGAAATAGTTATGACCCTGGTCTTCATTAGTGTATTCTCCTTTATTAGTTAAATAAATTTAGTCATTACTATACCTAATAATATGCCCAGTATAAGTCCCGCACCGGAGATTCTGCCCCGATACAAGTCCCTGGATTCAGGTATCAGCTCACTGCATGTAATATACAGCATGGCGCCCCCTGCAAAACCAAGGCACAAGCCTATAAAATTCGTGGAGATTTCCCCCAGCAAATAGCCAATCAATGCGCCAATTCCCGTTGGAACCCCTGCCAGAAGGGCGGCTATTACAATTTTAAAGGGATGAATATTACCCATTCTCATGGGAGTTGCCATGGCAATACCCTCGGGGATATCATGCAAAGCAATGATAAGACTTAAGCCCACTCCAAAGTTCTGAAAGGATGTAAAGCCTACGCCGATAGCCAGACCTTCCGGGAAGTTATGCAATGCAATGCCTATTCCGATTAATATTCCGGTGCGAGCATAGTTTTTACTGCGTCTATTTTTAAAGCCCCTGCTACCAGACTGTTTTCTGGAGAGAAGCTCCTGAAGAACTGCAATTACAGCCACTCCAATTATGGTGCCCGATAGCCCGGTACCAAACCCGCTCAATTCAAAGGAGCGAGGCAGAAGGTCAAAACAAACCACTGCCATCATCAGACCTGCGGACATGCTTAATAATGTACTTAAAAAGCGTTTACTGGGGTTATTAAGCAAAAAAGCAAACGCCCCGCCCAAGCCGGTACCGATAATTCCCGCTGCTGAGCCCACTACTGTGCCAAGCACCAGATTGTTCAATTACATCCCTCCAAACAAAAAATGGTTGCATTACTAAATATAACAATACTATTGTATTCGGGGGCTTCTGGTGCTATACCCATCAGCTGTCCAATGCCTGCAGTCTTTCAGCCTGCTCTGCCTGCATCAGACTTTCCAGCATCTCTGTCAGATTGCCGTCAAGGAAATCCTCCAACTGGTGAATCGTCAAGCCAATGCGGTGATCGGTTACCCGGCCTTGAGGATAGTTATAGGTGCGAATCCGTTCACTGCGATCGCCGGTACCTACCTGACTTTTTCGATTTTGTGCATATTCCTCTTCCTGTTCCTGCCGAGCCATATCCAGCAGCCTGGCCTTTAATACCTTAAAGGCTTTATCCTTGTTTTTAAGCTGAGATTTTTCATCCTGGCAGGTGACTACTATGCCTGTAGGCAGGTGGGTTATTCTTACGGCAGAGTCCGTAGTATTAACACTCTGCCCTCCATGACCGGAAGAGCGAAACACATCTATTCGAAGATCATTGGGGTCGATTTCAATATCCACATCCTCTGCTTCAGGAAGCACCGCTACAGTGGCAGTGGAGGTATGGATTCTTCCACCGGATTCCGTTGTGGGTACCCTCTGTACCCGATGAACTCCGCTTTCATATTTCAAACGGCTGTATGCTCCTTTACCTTCTATGGTAAAAATCAATTCCTTGACCCCGCCCAATTCGGTAAAGTTGGAGCTCATTACATCAATCTTCCAGCCATTTCTCTCAGCAAACCGGCTGTACATGCGATACAATACCGCACCAAAGAGAGCAGCTTCTTCTCCACCGGCTCCGCTTCTTATTTCCATAACTACGTTTTTCTCATCCATTGGATCCTTGGGAAGCAGCAGCAGCCTGATCTCCTGAAGCAAGGTTTCTTGTTTTTTCTTCAATACGTCAAGTTCCTGCTCAACCATTTGAATGAATTCCCCATCATCAGTTTCCTTGAGTAATTCTTCGGCTTCCTGAGCTTCCTGATTCACATTTTTATATTCCCTATACCTGGTTACGACTTCTTCCAAAGAAGCATGTTCTTTAACCAGCGCTTGCCATTCCTCCTGACGGTTGATTACCTCAGGATCTGCAATTACCAGCGCTAACTCCTCATAACGTGCTTCTAAGATATCCAATTTTTCAAGCATGTTTTTATCCCTGTCCTTTATAAAAAACTATAAAACGTTCAATGCCAGCCATATCCTTGTGTACTTCCTGACCATGATATAAGCCGGTTTTCATAAAAATATCCTGAACAGATTTGCTTTGCCCATAGCCTACTTCCAGGGCAATCATCCCGCCATCCTGCAAGTACCTCCAAGCCTCACCAGCTATTCTATGATAGAAGTCCAGTCCCTCTGTACCACCATCCAAAGCGGAGATGGGCTCATAATCCTTTACCTCCGTCATCAGTTTATCAATTTCTCTGGTAGGTATATAGGGCGGATTGGAAACAATTATATCAAAATAATTTTGGAATTGATCAGAATCAAGGGGCAAAAATAAATCTCCGCAATAAAAATCAATTCGGCTATGCACTTCATTCTTTGCTGCATTTTTTCTTGCTACCTGAAGTGCATTATTCTGTATATCCACCGCAGTAATTTTAGCATCCGGTAAATTAACTGCCAGGCTTACTGCAATGGCTCCACTGCCGGTACACAGATCCAGGATGGCCGGCTTACTTTTTTTCTTCGCAGCTTCAAGTGCATACTCTGTGAGAAGCTCAGTTTCCCATCTGGGAATTAATACATTTTTATCCACGTAAAAGGGCAGCCCCATGAAATATCTGGTTCCTGTAATGTACTGAACAGGTTCTCCTGCCAACCTTCTTTCCAACATATGGGTGAAGGTATGCATTTGCTCATCGGTAAGCAAATAATCATTTCGTAAATACAGCTCATGTCTAGACCATCCGAGTATGTGGCCTAGAAGCATCTCACACTCCAGACTGGCAGATTCCACTCCCTTTGCCTGTAACTTCTGGCGCCCCTCTTTCAACACGTCCATCAGCACCGGTTTCAATTTCCAGGTCCCCCTCTCTTTCTAGGTTCCCCTCTTCCTCAATAATGTCGCCGGCTGCTTCCTGAAAGGCTCGTATTGCTACCTCCAGCTGTGAATCGTCCGGTTCTCGGGTAGTGAGTTTTTGCAGCATCATCCCCGGATACATAATAGTTCGGATGATACGGGCACCGCTTTTTCCTGCAGCCCGTGTTACCTCATAGGATAAACCTGCAATCAGTGGGAGTAAAAGCAAGCGTCCTAAAACCCTAATAAAAATATTCTGCCACCCCATAAAGGAATATATAATTATACTGATTACCATAACAATGAGCAAAAATGCTGTTCCACATCTAGGATGAAGAGTAGAAAACTTCCTTGCATTATCAACCGTCAATTCTTCATCATGCTCATAACAGTGAATAGTTTTATGCTCGGCACCATGATACTCAAACACCCTGCGAATATCCTTCATTTGGGATACCAGTAGAATATATAATAAAAATATACCCAAGCGGATAAGCCCTTCAATAAAATTTATCAGCACATGACTGTGAATAAGAGGCCGAATCAAACCAGAGAGCAGAGCGGGCAACAGAATAAAAAGCCCGACTGCAAAGAGAACTGCCAGCACTATGGCAGAATAAAGTACCACTTCCTCTGCTTCCTTGCCGAGTTTTTCAGCCAGAAATGACTCAAATTTGGAAGGCTTGTACTCCTCCATCTCCTCACCAATAAGCTCAGCAGAAGACATTAAGGACCTGACCCCTAAAACCATGGTTTCTCCAAAGGTTACAATCCCTCTGAGGACAGGAAGCTTTAATATGGGATATTTATTTAAAATTGTGGTAAGTGCCTGTTTTGTTACATGGATTGTTCCATCAGGCTGTCTAACAGCTATAGCCATTCTATCCGGGGCTTTCATCATAACCCCTTCCATTACAGCCTGGCCGCCGATTGTACATTTTTTCATTATTTCTCCCCCTAAAAAAATACAGACCAGGGGAACCCTAATCTGTATTTCTGGTCAATAGGATGTTAATTTTCAGCCAGCCCGTATCTCTTCCGGAATCGTTCTACGCGTCCGCCGCTGTCCACCAGCTTCTGCTTACCGGTAAAGAATGGGTGACACTTGGAGCATATTTCAACCCGGAGCTCTTCTTTAGTAGAGCCGGTTGTAAAGGTTTCCCCACATGCACACCTGACCACTGCTTCACCATATTTTGGATGGATGTTTTCCTTCATCATTTTTCACCTCTTTCGTGATCTTTGTGCAATGATTTCTATTTCAAGTAATTTTCAATTTAAAGCACAACATTTTTAACTTTTACAGTATAACATATGACTATTCATAAAACAAGATTCATTTTATGAAGTTTATGACTGATAAGACCTCCAGGCAGGAAGGATTTCGGCTTTTTGCAGGGACTTAAGCAAAATTGCGAAAACCGGGCCCAGAAATATTCCAGCAACTCCAAACAGGCGATAACCCATGTATATAAATATAAGTGTTACAAGGGGATGAATCCCAATACTGCCACCCACAATTCTGGGTTCGATAAATTGTCTAACAGCAGTGACAATAATATACATAATTAGAAAACCAACTGCCTGAAAATAGTTGCCGGTAAAGAGTAATATTATTGCTCCAGGTATGAGTATGGTGCCAGGCCCCAGTATTGGCAACAGGTCTGCCACTGCTGTCAATATCGCGAGAAAAAGAGAATACTTTATGCCAAGAATGGTATAACCCAGCAATACCTCAAAAAAGCTTATAGTGACTAGTATCAAAAGTGCTTTGATATACCCTGTCATCGCAGCAAACAGATCATTTTTTATGCTCCTGAATTTACTGCTCCAGTTGTCCGGCATTTGGCCGAATACAAAACGCGATATGCGTTCCCTGTCGCGGCTGAAGAAATATGTAGCAACCAGGGTGATAACTGTATATAAAAGAGCCTGTGGCAGAGATGTAAGAATCTTTAACATACTATTGAATAAAGAGTTAATACCCAATGTAGCAGTGTTTCCTAGCTTTGACAAAATAGTTTCCAGGCTTGATTCAATCGCAGTAACAACTTCCCGGGGTAAAGCAGCATACCAGGCTCCACCCAGGTCAATCCATTCCCTAATACGAAGCAGCAAACTCTGAATACTGGCACTTACATTGGTAAGCTCCCAAACTTCCATAAAAAGCCGATAGAACAGAAACCCAGTCAAACCGCCTACTAAGACCACAAACACAGTCATTGATATCCCTGATGCAACTCCCCTGGGGAAACGAAACCTTTTTTGCATAAAACGGACAGGTTTTTCAATTATGCTGGCAATTATAAAAGCAAGTAAAAAGGGCAGGAAAAACAACAATAATTTTGTCAATAAAATATAAAGAACAAATAACACTAAAATTATTTGCAAAACAATCTTCGCCGTTCTTTTATGTTTCTCATTAAGCCAAGTCATGCTCTGCTCCTTACAAAACCATATAACTTAAAAACTTTTTACTTATCACTGATCCTAGCGGTAATTTGAATAGTTATGTCGATCATTTCGGTCCATATAGCCTTCTTTTTCTATTATAGCAAAATGCTCCATCATCAAATCAATGAACTCGTCATTGGAATTGGTACGCATTAAATCGTTAATTATAATCTCCATAATCTGATCCGGTCTGCCTTCACTTAGGTTTTTGCGAATTGCCCAAACGCCTTCCAGTTCCTTTTGACTCATGAGCAGATCTTCACGCCGGGTACCGGATTTGTACAAATCAACAGCAGGGAAGATTCGCTTTTCAGATAATTTCCGATCAAGGTGAATTTCCATATTGCCTGTACCCTTGAATTCCTCGTAAATTACATCGTCCATTCGGCTTCCGGTTTCAACCAGGGCAGTAGCGATTATAGTCAGGCTGCCGCCTTCCTCTATGTTACGGGCACTACCAAAGAACCTTTTGGGCTTATGCAAAGCAGAAGAATCCAAACCACCAGATAGAATTCTGCCTGTGGAGGGAACCACCTGATTATATGCCCGGGCTAAACGGGTGATGCTGTCTAATAGAACCACTACATCCCGGCCATGTTCCACCAAACGCTGTGCCCTCTCCAGTACCATTTCAGCTACCTTGATATGGTGATCGGGTAGTTCATCAAAGGTGGAATACACTATGTCTCCATCGATGGAACGCTGCATATCTGTAACTTCTTCTGGCCGTTCATCAATCAATAATACTATAAGATGGATTTCAGGGTAATTCATTGATATGCTGTTGGCAATTTTCTTTAGCAGGGTAGTTTTACCAGCTTTTGGCGGAGAAACAATCAGACCTCTCTGCCCCTTGCCAATTGGTGAAACAAGATCAATAATACGGGTTGCCAAATCCTTGCTATGTTTCTTATTTTCCAAGGTGATTCGCTGATTAGGATAAATCGGAGTCAATTCATCAAAAGGTCGACGTAAAGGTGCCTTCTCAGGATCCTGTCCGTTGACAGCAGTTACATATAGAAGCGCTCTGAATTTTTCTCCTTCTTTGGTACTTCTGGTTTTACCAGTCACCAAATCTCCGGTTTTCAGGCTGAAACGTCTGATTTGGGATTGGGAAATATATACGTCCATGTTCCCCGGCATATAGTTGTCGCAGCGTAAAAACCCGTAGCCGTCAGGCAGTATTTCCAGAATCCCTTCAACATTACCCACATCACTGCTGCTCAGCAATTCTGGTATGGCAGGATTAGAAGTGTTATAGTATTTTCTGGCGTATGCAACCTTCTTATCATGATCCTGTTGACTTTCCTGTTTTTCTGTTGTTTCTGCTGTATCGCTTGATGAATGGCTGTGCACAGTGCGTTTCTCTTCATCTGCTTGTTTTTTATCAACGCTCTCATCTTGTACAGTATCTACTGTTGTATTCTTTTGTCCAGTATCCTTATCTATATCCTTAAGATCTTCGTCTATTTGAAACTGAGTTTGAGATGTGGACGTGGCTTGCGCCTTTCTTGGGCGCCCTCTTTTTCTCTTAACCGGCTGCGGATCAGCGGGCTTTACTTGTTCATCTTGCACAGTTTGCTCTGACTGAGGCTGTTCTTGTACATGCTCAGCCATTTGACTCTTGGACATTTCCGTAAGCCGTTCCTGTATTCGTTCAATTAATTCAGTTTTTTTGTACCTGGTTACACTTTTAACACCAATCTCCTTTCCAAACTCTCTAAGTTGAAGAATGGTGTTCTTACTTAAATCATTCAAATCCAAAATTCATTTCACCACTTTCTTTCATTGAATCATTTTCACCACAACTACATGCGTTGATATGATTTGTTATTTTCTATTTGTACACATAAGTACAGATTGTATTACTCTAATTGTATTTTAAATTTAAAACTTTAACTTGCTAATTTTCAAATTTCTTGTGAAAAGATCAGCATGCGCTTAAGATACATGTCTTTGGTACCATGTTTTTAATATCATGTCCTTAGTATATTATTGCCTTAAGTTCAGGTTTCATCCATTTACTTTTGAAAAATGGAAACAAAAAAGAAAAGTGAATCAAGCAATGCAATTCAAAGTCGGAAAGGTTTCTCTCAATGCCTTATGACAGCTATTCCTTTATTCTTTTATGGTAATATATAAACGAGTATTCGTCAACTAAAACTGAAAATATAAGAAAAAAATATTAATTTAAAGAGATGCTATTACTTATAATGAAAGATTAATTCATTGGTGCCTGCAGTCCTTCCGTCAATAGCCATCTGATATTTAAGATCCAATCTGCCTCCCTGCTCATTCAATTCATATTTTACCCTGGTTGGATAGATCTCCATTTGCATTGCGCCAAAGGGTGTTATTAAATTGTTGATATAGCTTTTACCT
>FZPS01000049.1_pt68 | contig 11044 bp, 12 predicted proteins | sample 1817821 | NCBI WGS metagenome assembly FZPS01 (sample SAMEA104158645, study PRJEB21678) | metagenome | place: Germany | collected 2015-04-21 | reverse complement strand
CTGGCACTGTCATCTCCTTAAAAGCGACCATGAGAAAATCTCGATGCCAGAAAACCCTTTATTTATCAGTGTTTTGAATACTTCTATTTCTCTACCCTTGACATCAATACCACGCACTCAACGTGCACCGTGTTCGGAAACATATCCATACATTTTACCTTCTTAATCCTATACCCTTCTTGTAAGAAAATCTCCAAATCCCTTACTAAGGATGTTGGTTTGCAAGATACATACACAATTTCAGGAGCTCCAAAATCTATAATTTTATGAATGGCTTTGGGATGAATCCCATCCCTAGGTGGATCTAAAATAATCAAATCAGGTTTTTGGGTTAATTCCTCTACCTTCGTTAATACATCTCCAGCAATAAACGTACAATTATCCAAACCATTCAGCTTTGCATTGGCTTTGGCCACCTCTACAGCTTCTTCTACAATTTCAATGCCGATCACTTCTTTAGCAACGGGTGCCATTACTTGACTAATGGTACCTGTGCCACAGTATAAATCAAAAATAGTTTTACCTTTGGTCTCTCCTGCAAAGTCACGAACAATACTATATAATTTTTCTGCTCCTAATGTATTCGTTTGAAAAAAAGAGTAAGCAGAAATCTTAAAAGTCAAACCTAAAAGTTCTTCTGTAAAAAAATCCTGTCCATAAATAATACGAGTTTCATCACTTTTTACTACATCTGCAACCCCATCATAAATGGTATGAAGAAAACCTTTTAAAAACCCTCTGGGCAATGTTTTTTGAATTTTTTCTGCTAATGCATCTAAATCAAATTCCGTTTGAGAGCTAGTAACCAAGTTAACTAAAACTTCCCCTGTTTTCATTCCCTTTCGTACTACTAGATGGCGCAAAACACCTTTATGAGTTTTTTTATGATAAAAAGGAATTTCTTTTTTTTGAAAATAGTCCAAGACAATCCCTAATATACATCGAAAATCTTCATCTACAATTTGGCAATCCGTAGCTGTTACAACTTCATAAAAACTTTTTCTTTTTCGCATGCCAAGAGCCAAAGGACCTCCCTTTACCTCATCCCCAAAAGAAAATTCCATTTTATTGCGATACTCCCACTCCTTTGGGCTAGGTTCAATCCCTAAAAACTGCTCTTCTCTCAATGAAAAAGGAGCTAGTAACCTTCGAATTTGTTTTTCTTTTATTTTTAATTGTTGATGATAAGGTACATTTTGGTAATTACAACCTCCACAATCTCCAAAGTGGGGACAAAGGGCTTTTTGTTCATAGGGTGCTTTTTCTATAACTTTGATAATTTCTCCTAAGATTTTGTCATTTTTTTTCTTTGTAATACGAACTTTTACTTTTTGTCCTTCAATCCCCCCTTTTACAATTATTTTTCCTTCATCAATGACTACTATCCCCTTATTGGGAAATCGAATTTCTTGAATTCGTCCTTCTACAATGTCATTTTTCTTCATCAGAGCCTCCTCTAAAAAAGACATCCTATAGGATGTCTTTTTGTCATTATTACTGATTTTATTTTATTCTTCTTCCTTCTCTTCTGCTGGATCTTCTCCATCTTCTAATTCAGTTTGCATTGACTGTTCTAAATCTTCTTTTAACTTTGAAGCATTATATGCACTTCCATCAATAGCAATAATATTATCGTCGTCTTCAAAGTCCCAATCCTCATCATCCCAGTCTTCTTCATCCCAATCTTCATCCCATTCATCATCAGGACGCATATAGAACCAAAGAGCAAGACCAATACCCGTTAATAAAGCAACTACGCCTAAAACAATCCAAGGCCAATTGCATTTTTTCTCCTCTTGCTTTGTCATCTTTTTCAGTACGTTAGGAAATTGTTTCATATCTACAAAACGTCTTTGAACCATTTTTCTAAACATATACCTTCTCCTTCCTATGAATAAACTTATCGAAAAGCGTGATATCCTAAATCCTTTTTTCAAAATAAATATTTTAGGCTAGCTCGCTATGGGATAAATTGTACTATTAGTATAACACGAAGAGAAAAAAAAGAACAGGTAAAATAAAGAATTATTCGTCGTCTTCTTCCCAGTTATGAAATACTTCTTGGACATCATCATCTTCTTCAAGAAGTTCTAATAATTTGTTCATTTTTTTAACATCTTCCGGATCACTTAACGCTGTTGTTGTTTGAGGGATCATTGCTACTTCTGCAGATAACATAGGAATGTTTTGTTCTTCAATGGTTTCTCGAACCGTTGAAAAATCTTCTGGTGTGGTTATAATTTCATACCCTTCTTCTTCTGCAATAAAATCCTCTGCTCCTGCTTCTAAAGCTAACATCATTAGATCATCTTCATTGATGTCTTCAGCTCTTTCGATAACAATCTGTCCTTTTTTATCAAACATAAAAGATACACAACCTGTCGTTCCTAGGTTGCCTCCACCTTTTGTAAAAGCATGTCTAACATTAGCAGCCGTTCGATTTTTATTATCTGTTAATACTTGTACAATAACAGCTACACCACTGGGACCGTATCCTTCATAAAGAATTTCTTCATAATGAATGGAATCTCCTTCTCCAGCTGCTTTTTTAATGGATCTTTCAATAGTATCGTTGGGCATATTATTTGATTTTGCCTTAGCAATTATATCTTTCAGCTTACGATTGTTATTCGGATCTGGACCACCTTCTTTAACAGCAACTGCAATTTCTCTACCTAATTTTGTAAATATTTTCCCTTTTTGAGCATCGGCCTTTGCCTTTTTATGCTTTATATTGGCAAACTTAGAATGTCCAGCCATTTTGCAACCTCCTTATCTTCATATCACCAATATTTTAGCATGTTTCTCTTTCTTTTACAATCACCAGGTACAATGAAAATATTTTAACAAAATTGTCCAAAAAATAAGGGACGTAGTACCCTACTCCCTTATTTTTACTATCATAACCCATGATATATTTTATGAAATAAAAGTATTATTCATACAAAGAAGTGCTTAAATATCGTTCCCCATAACTAGGTGAAATAGCTAATACTTTTTTCCCTTTACCTAATTCTTTAGCAATTTTTAAAGCAGCAGCAATAGCTGCACCAGAAGAAATTCCTACTAAAATACCTTCTTCTTTGGCTACTCGTCGTGCCATTTCCATGGCTTCTTCATCTTCAATGGCTTCCACTCGATCATAAATATGGGTATTGAGAACACCTGGAACAAATCCAGCTCCGATCCCTTGAATTTTATGAGGTCCTTTTTCCCCCTTAGATAATACCGGAGAATTACTAGGTTCAACTGCCACAATCTGGATATGAGGAATTTCTTTTTTAAGAACTTCTCCACATCCAGTAATGGTTCCTCCTGTGCCAATACCAGCCACAAAAGCATCTAGATCTCCATCCATATCTGCTAATATTTCTTTTGCTGTAGTTTGTCGATGCACTTCAGGATTGGCTGGATTATGAAATTGTTGAGGCATAAAATAACCATGTTCATCTGCTAATTCTTTTGCTTTATGAATAGCCCCTGTCATTCCTTCCATTCCTGGAGTTAAAACCAAATCAGCTCCAAAAGCCTTTAATAATTTTCTTCGTTCGATACTCATTGTATCTGGCATCGTAAGAATGACTTGATAACCTTTAGCAGCACCTACCATAGCAAGCCCAATTCCTGTATTCCCACTAGTTGGTTCAATAATGGTATCTCCTGGTTTGATACGTCCCTCTTTTTCTGCTGTCTCAATCATATAATGGGCAATTCGATCTTTAACACTACTACCCGGATTATACCACTCTAACTTTACATATACCTCTGCACTATTTTCTTCTACCACATGATTTAATTTTACTATGGGTGTGTTGCCAATTAGCTCCTCTATGGATTGATATATTTTTCCCATCTTCCTTCCTCCTTATCCAAGTATTCCTATGTGAATATATGTATTTATTATATTCCCTTTTTTTTTGTTTGTCAACGCATCGTTCGAAGAGCTACAAGTACACAAGCTTGAACAGCATGAATATCATTATTTTTTGCATATTCTAAGATTTCATCACTGACCGTTCCTGGTTGTAACCAAATATTTTTAATTCCTAGTTCAGCACATTCTTTTACTACATTCATTCCGATCTTAGGATTGACTACAAAGTCTACTACTTCTGGCTTTTGAGGCAGGTCTGAAAGTGTTGGATAAACCAAATCCCCATCAATTTCTGTATATTTAGGACTAACGGGATAAACTGTATATCCAGCATCTTTTAATTCTTTATAGATCCGATATCCATATTTTTCAGTATCAGTAGTAGCTCCTACCACTGCCCATACTTTTTTCTCTAATAGTTGTTCGATTTGCATATTCTTCGTCTCCTTTTTAAAATTCACTCTTTTCCTAAAGTATCTTATTTTGTTAAAATCATCTTTAATTTCTTACTGTATTCTATATAAATATACAATACACATCCATAAACAAAACAAACTGGAAGTAAGCCGTATATACACTCGACATATGACTTCTTAAGTAATACTACTCAAAAAGCTGAAGTTCTTCTCCTAGCCATGTTCCATATACTTGGTCCGTAGGAATACATTGAACTTGATTGGCTGTAAGATTAATGATTTGTTTCGTAAATACATCCTTTTGAGGATATTCCACCAATACAACAAAGGTTACTTCGTCTGTATATAAAGTGTCTTGAATAACATACCCATTTTGCAAAATCTCATACTGGACTTTCCCCATTAAAGAATAATCAATCGATACTTCAAAGCGTTGATATAAAACTTTCGTTATAATCTGAGCTGCCAAGAGCCCTTCTTTAGCACTGCGTCCATAAGCCCTTACGAGTCCTCCCGTTCCAAGAAGAGTTCCTCCAAAATATCTTGTGACAACTACAACGACATTCTTTAAATCTTCTCCTCGAATCATATCCAATACAGGTAATCCTGCTGTTCCACTCGGTTCTCCATCATCACTACAACGCTGAATTTCATTTTTTTCTCCTATTTGATAGGCAAAAACATTATGAGTTGCATCCCAATATTTTTTCCGTAAGGCCTCTATAAAATCTTGTGCCTCTGTTTCCGTTTTAACGGGAGCAACTGTAGCAATAAAACGTGATTTCTTTTCCATGATTTCTGCTTCTGCTTGTTGTAAAATTGTTTTATACTTTTTTAACATTGTACCCTCCCTACATTATCATAAATCTCCTTCTATTTATTCTTCTGATTTATTTATTTTACCATATCTCCATCTTGTTTACTATGATATCCACATTCATAATTAAAAATTTAAAAAAACACCTTATCTCAAGAAGAGATAAAAGGTGTTTCATAAAAATAGTCATCTAAAACATAAGGTAAGGTTACTGGTGTTACTGTATAGGCAATTAATTGATTTAAAATTTGTCTTACTTTTTCTTTATTTTCAGAAATTCCCGAAATCATATCTGATTCCATGGGAAATTCCAACATAGAATCTTGATTTCGTTTTATAATTTCTATTCCGTACAATGTTTCCAGTTCTTCTGAATTTTCACGGAGCTTTGTTTCAATTAAATAATACTCTAATTGAATCTGATGTCCTTTTTCTACTATGCAGTTGCGTGTACCTTCTAAAAATTTAGATATCATATATAAGTAACCCCTCTCCATTTTACTGTACAAGGGTTATTATAAACAATCCTTTTTTAAAAAACCAGTGTGAATTATCGCATAATTACAAAAAAACCTTTCTCTTTTGACAAGGCCTTGATTGATTTGACAATCCTTTTGTCGAATCAATCCTTTTGATCTCTAATTTTGCGAAATATTTTTTATGGATTTTTTTCATATTTTTGTAACTTTTGTATAATATATGAATTTGCATATACTTTCATATAAGTTCCTTCCACAACATGTTCGATTTCAAGCACTTCACACTGCCCATAAATAAATTGAACCCATTGGCTTTCTGCATAAGGAATGAGGACTTCAAAAATTTTCTTATTTTCTTGTAAAGCTTCTTCGATTCCTTTTAATAATTCTTCTAATCCTATCTTTTCTTGGGCTGATATATAGTAGGTTTTAGTTGCTCTCGGATCCAGTAATAAAGGCTGTTGTGCAGGAAGATCTGTTTTATTGTAAACCGTTATTATAGGACAAGTAATACCTCCTATTTTATTTAAAGTATCATATACTGTTTCCATCTGATGATCTAAATTTAAACTTTGAGAATTGACAATATGTAAAAGGATATCAGCATATTGTACTTCTTCCAAAGTAGAACGAAAAGCTTGAATTAAATGATGGGGTAATTTATGAATAAATCCAACGGTATCAGAAAGCAAAACTTCAGTACCACCAGGTAATTGTACTTTTCGTGTTGTTGGATCAAGGGTGGCAAACAACTTATCTTCTGCTAGAACACCTGCTTCTGTAAGTGCATTCAGAAGAGTTGATTTCCCTGCATTAGTATAGCCTACAATTCCCACTAATGGTATTCCTGAATTTTCTCTTCGGCTCCGAATCAAATGCCGATGTTTTTCTAAACTTTCCAATTCTTTTTTTAACTCTTGAATTCGATTTCGAATATGTCTTCGATCTGTTTCTAACTTTTTCTCCCCTGGTCCACGAGTACCGATCCCCCCGCCTAATCGAGATAGGGAGGTTCCAAGCCCCACCAATCGGGGTAATCGGTATTGCAATTGAGCCAGTTCAACCTGAAGTTTACCTTCACGGCTGACTGCTCTTTGGGCAAAAATATCCAAAATCAGCATGGTTCGATCCATGACCTTCGTATCTAAAAGTTGCTCTAAATTTTTAAGCTGAACAGGAGATAATTCATCATCACAAATAATGCCTTCTGCTTGTGACTCTTGTAATAAAACTCTAACTTCTCCTATTTTCCCTTTTCCAATGTAATGAGCAGGATGAATATGATCCAGTGATTGGATGATGGTACCTACGGGCTGAGCACCTGCTGTTTTTGCTAATTCTCCTAATTCGTACAAAGAATCTTGGGTTAAAGACCCCCTTTGTTTTAGATCAACTCCAATAAGAATTACTTTTTCCTCTTTTTGTTCAATGGTCATAAAATCCTCCTTTATCTGATCTCTCTTACTTTTACCTTCTTGAAAATACTGTCAATATCCGATTTTTTCATAGGCTGATCTTGGGTTTGCTGCATAAAAGATAAACTGGAGGCTAAGGATAGTTTTGCAATCTTCTCTTGCTCATATTTTCTTTCAATTCCCACTGCTAAAGCTCCTAAAAAAGCATGAGAAGCTAGAGGATTATAAGAAAACCTTAGTGGAGGAGGTTCAATATAACAAGATTTGTTCTTGGATAGTAGATAGGCTCCTCTTTCTCCCAAATCCAAAGCAATATAGTGTATCCCTTTATAGATCCATTGTTGCAACTGGGGTAACCATTGTTCTATGGTTTCCCCATGAATGTTTAGTTGTTGAAGTTGTTTTTCATTGAGTTTTACTGCATAAGGAATAGCTTCCAATCCATAAAGTAATTGTTGTTCTTCTGCTGCTAACACACTTTTTATATTTTGTTTTTTCCCTTCCACTATTAAATCTTGATAAAAAGCAGCAGAAAGACCTTTGGGTGTATTATTTCCCAAAATCATCACTCTTCCATTTGGCATCTCTTGATGAATCTTTTTAATTAAATACATTTCTTCTTTCTGTTGAATGTCAATCCCCTGATTCACAAGATTGGTCACTTGAGTATGAGTTTTATCTACAATAGTTGTATTCACTTGAGTATGAGCTGCAATCCATACAAAACTTGTCTTAATTTTATTTCGGTCTAGCTCATTTTTAATATAACGTCCGTTTAATTCTCCTAAAAAACCATGAACAACAGGCTCACCCTGTAAAATTTTAATTGTTTTTGCTGCATGAACCCCTGCGGATTGAATTTCGATTGTTTGTTCTATAATTATATTGTCTTTTTCTAATTGAAAATTCTCAACAAAATAGGTTTCATGAATAATAGGATTTAATTCAACGGTAATGATCAAAAACGTCACCCTTCTTTCCTAATCTTCCTTTTTTAGTGACTATTATACCATATTTTCTAAATTACTTATATAAGATAATAGATATCCAGTTGAAAAGCTAACATTCCCGTAAGCATGTATATCTATACTCGAAATAGCAAATCACTATAAATAGGAAAGGGCCATAAACTTTCTTCCACTAAAGTTTCAAGTTGATCCCCTGTTTTTCGTAAGTTTTCCATAGCTGTAAAAATATGATCACGATAATAACAGGCTTGTTCGTAATGATTTTCAGAGCTTTGATCTACTTTACTTAACAGTTCTTCTAATCTTTCCAATCCTGTATCAAAGGTCTCTAAAAGCTCTGTTACCTTTTTTAATAACTTGGTTTGTATAGCAGGTGAAATTCCACCTATTTTACTCACTTCATTTATGGATTGTGCTAATTGGGTTGTATATTTAATAACTGCCGGAATAATTTGTCTTTTAGCCATGTGGATCATAGTTACTGCTTCTATATTGATCTGTTTAATATAATCTTCTAATAAAATTTCATATCGAGCATATAATTCTGTTTTAGAAAATACCTTATGTTTGGTAAAAACATAAACGGATTTTTCTGAGATTAAATGTGGTATTGCCTCTACTGTATTTTTGATAAAGGGCAATCTACGTTTTTCTGCTTCTTTTATCCATTCTTCTGCATATCCATTTCCATTAAAAATAATGCGTTTATGATTCTTGATGGTTTCTTTTAGATATTCTTGAACTTCCTTATGAAAATCCTCTGCTTGTTCCAACCGATCTGCTATCCGTGATAAGGTATCCGCTACTACTGTATTTAACACAATATTGGGACCAGCAATGGAGGCAGAAGAAGGTACCATACGAAATTCAAATCGGTTGCCTGTAAAAGCAAAAGGGGATGTTCGATTTCGATCTGTAGCATCTTGGGGAAATCGTGGTAAAGTAGACACACCGATTTTTAATTCACCATTTTGTTTGCATGCTCGAACTTCCCCATTTTCAATATGCTCTAAAATCTCTGTTAACTGTTCCCCTAGAAAAATAGAAATTATAGCTGGTGGAGCTTCATTACCCCCTAAACGGTGATCATTCCCTGTATTGGCTGCAAAAAGGCGTAAAAGCTCTGCATACTCATCAACTGCTTGTATGACGGCAACTAAAAAAACTAAAAACTGTGCATTTTCATGAGGAGTCTTTCCTGGGTCCAATAAATTTTGCCCATCATTGGTACTCATAGACCAATTATTGTGTTTTCCTGAACCATTCATACCTGCAAAAGGTTTTTCGTGAAGTAGGCAAGCCAATCCATGCCGATGAGCTACACTTTTTAATGTTTCCATTACCAACTGATTATGATCCGTAGCTACATTCCCTGTTGTAAAAATAGGAGCTATTTCATATTGAGCTGGAGCTACCTCATTGTGTTTTGTTTTAGCAGAAACACCTAATTTCCATAATTCATAATCCAGTTCTGCCATAAAAGCTGAAATCCGATCTGGTATATTACCAAAATAATGATCTTCTAACTCTTGACCTTTAGGTGGCATAGCTCCAAAAAGAGTACGTCCAGCAAAGATTAAGTCTTTTCGTTGTTGATATAACTTTTTATCTACTAAAAAATATTCTTGTTCTGCCCCTACTGTTGTAATAACTCTTTTAGCCGTAGTATTCCCAAATAGTCGAAGAATTCGCATAGCCTGTTTAGAAAGAGCTTCCATGGAGCGAAGTAAAGGTGTTTTTGTGTCTAAAGCCTCTCCTGTATAAGAACAAAAGGCAGTAGGAATACACAATGTCATATTCCCAGCTGTATCCTGTTTTAAAAAGGCAGGGGACGTACAATCCCAAGCTGTATACCCTCGTGCTTCAAAAGTAGCTCGAAGCCCCCCTGATGGAAAAGAAGATGCATCTGGCTCTCCTTTAATAAGTTCTTTTCCTGAAAACTCCATAATGGCACGACCATCATCCGTTAATGAAATAAAGGAATCATGCTTTCCTGCTGTCATACCTGTCATGGGTTGAAACCAATGGGTATAATGGGTCGCCCCTTTTTCAATGGCCCAATCTTTCATCGCATTGGCAACCACTTCTGCAATCCCTAAGGTAAGCTCTGCGCCTTCTTCGATGGTCCGTTTAAGTGCTTTATAGGTATCTTTGGGCAAACGCTGTTTCATGACACTGTCATTAAATACATTTATACCAAAAACATCTGTAATAGACTTTCCACAACAGTGATTCATATTGATGCCTCCTATACTATTTCCTACTGTATCTTCTTATTTTTAATAACAAAAAGGCGTACCCAAGCCCCCTTGAGAACGCCTTTATCTTTTCTTTATTTGCAGATAGGCCACTCTTAGCGTATCATCTCGTACAAACTGCATATATTATACCATATCATGTTTAAAAGTCAATTTGTTTTTTAATAACGAAAATCAAAGGTATTAAAATCTAAGTCTTTGTTGTTAAACCCTGTTTCTGAGGGGATATGAATGTAATGAGGTGGTACAGTTCCACTCATGACTCGATCCACTAAAGTAAATTGTTGAGATACTGTTATTTTGTTTTCTTTTAATGGACTAACTATTTGAAGCTCTGTATTTACTTCCAACCATATGCGATGATTCACTTGATTAATTCCTGTAGATTTAAATTCCGTTCCATATTCAATATGAGCCGTTCCGATTGGAATTACTTCAATCTTAATAGCAGGTCCCATATTCGAAAAAATTTGGCTTTTCATAATATTACCAATGGGGACCGATACAATCGTTTCTCCTATAGTATCTAACTCTTTTGTTAAATTTTCAATAACATCCGCACTTAATTCATAAATTTTCATCGTATTAATGGAATAGGATATGACTTCTTGTTGGTCGTTATAATCATAAAAAACTAAGTCTTGAGAATGCAGATTTTGTTTTTGGATTCCTTCTTTAACCGCTTGGCCAATAGCATGGCTAGCAATGGTCCTGGCCCGAATTTCTGCCATGGCTAAAACAGTAGGCATCACATACCGCTCTAAACTTCGAACAGCATATACAATGATAAAAATTAGGAAAAGAATCAATACTATAC
>FZPS01000062.1_pt559 | contig 11045 bp, 8 predicted proteins | sample 1817821 | NCBI WGS metagenome assembly FZPS01 (sample SAMEA104158645, study PRJEB21678) | metagenome | place: Germany | collected 2015-04-21 | reverse complement strand
GCTGAAGATAGTCCTCTGCTGCAATTTCAAAAATACTCCAGCGATGAATATCTTCATCATAGCTGGCGTCTCCATTTACTTCCGGATATTGGTGCAGCTGACGAATATTGTAATAGGTGCTTTCCTTGAAATCCTTAGGGGAAAAAGAATCTTCAAAATGAAAAAAAGTAAAGTGATGCCCGTATTCATGTGAAAGCTCCATGGCAATATCCTCTATCTCCGTCTTTTCTTCACCCTTGTAAATTCGAATAACTCCCTTTTCAATCGGCACTTTTAGCTGGTAATCGGCAGGCAAAAATCCAGATAGATTTAGAGGGACATTTATCTCCTTTTGCTCTTTTTCATAGCTGGCCGATACCTGTTCATTTCCATTAGGCTCTAACCCAGGATAAATCTCAATCCGGTCTAAATATTCCATTTCCATGCCATGACGGTTTCGATACAATTCTTCTGCGACTTCTGGCAACTTGTCTTCAGCCCATGTTTCAACAAAGCTGATAATTTGAATTCCATCCTTTGTAAGATGCCGAGGGGCTTCAATGGAATCAATTTCTGCTGCATCAACTACAACTGGTGGCGGAAAAAATAAAAGACACAAGCTTAGTAAGCAAAATAGAAGGATTAGTAAATTTCTTTTTCTCAAATGGCATCACCTGTAGCCAATAAAATAATACCCATGTATTGTATCACATGTGAACATGCTTGTAAGCAAAAATTATATGTCAAGCAATTCCTAAATGAGTTCTTCTACCGCATTCATAAGTCCTTGGTTTTTTGCTTCGGCTTCTTGCTGGCTGTCTGCCACTGTGGAAAAATAAAGTTTTACCTTGGGCTCCGTTCCCGAAGGACGTACACAGAACCAGGAGTTGTCCTCCAGAATATACTTAAGTACATTGGAAACCGGGAGATCAATACTTTCACTTGTTCCATCCTTTAAGTTGTATGCCTTGCTTTTTTTGTAATCCTCAATTCGCAGTACTGATAAGCCTGCCACTTCCTTAGGTGGGTTATCTCTTAGCTTGTTCATCAGCTTCTGGATTCTTTCCATTCCTTCCTTGCCTTCTGCCTGAATGGACTTGCCTGAATCCGCATAATAGCCGTGCTCCTCCCACAAGGAAAGCAGCCCTTCATATAAGGTCATGCCCCTGGACTGATACCAGGCAGCCATCTCACATATAAACATGGAAGCGATAACGGCATCCTTATCTCTGACAAAGTCCCCTACCACATAGCCATAGCTTTCCTCATAACCAAGTATAAAGACATGAGAACCCGTCTCTTCAAACTCTCTGACTTTCCCGCATATAAATTTAAAGCCGGTTAATGTATCTATGGTGGTTACGCCGAAGGAGTCAGCAATAACCCGACCTATTTCGCTGGTTACAATGGTTTTAATTATACAGCTGCTTTCCGGCAGCCTGTTATGATATTTCAAAGCATTCAATATGTAATAAACCATTAATGAGCCTATCTGGTTTCCTGTAAGAGTAATATATTCTCCCTCACTATTTTTCACAACCACGCCTACCCGATCGCAATCCGGATCGGTAGCTATGATAAGATCTGCACCTTTTTCCCTGGCCAGTTCAATGCCTAGAGCAAAGGCCTGCTTATCCTCCGGGTTGGGATAACTCACAGTTGAGAAATTCGGGTCCGGCAATTCTTGCTGGGGAACTACACTAACATGCTGAAACCCCAATTGCTGCAACACTTGGCGTACAGGTTTGTTGCCTGTTCCATGCAGAGGGGTATAGATAATTCTTAAATCTTTACCTTGCTTTTCCACAAGGCTTTTGTTTATACACAAGCCTTTTACTTTTTCTATATATTTGGATACCACTTCATCCCCAATATAAGTTAGCAGACCCTTATCCAAGGCTTCCCTTTCACTCATCTTGTGAATAGATTCAAAGCCCTTCACCTGACTAACCTCTCCGATAATCTCACTATCCATAGGAGGGGGAACCTGAGCTCCATCGCTCCAATACACCTTGTAACCATTGTATTCCGGTGGATTATGACTGGCTGTCACTACAATGCCCGCCGTTGTCCCCAATTCCCTAACCGTGAAGGATAGAACAGGCGTAGGCTGCAACTCCTTATAAAGGTATGTTTTAATACCATTAGCACATAGCACTAATGCGGCATGTAATGCGAACTCAGAGGACTTTCTTCTGGAATCATATGCAATGGCAACACCCTTTTTCTTGGCTTCTTCTCCTCTCTTGCATATATAATTAGCCAACCCCTGGGTAGCCATCCCAACAGTGTATTGATTCATCCTATTTGAACCTGCACCAATGATTCCCCTCAGACCTGCTGTACCAAATTCCAGATCTTTGTAAAAACGATCTTCGATTTCCTTTTCATTTCCCTCCAAGGACAAAAGCTCCTGTTTGGTATCCTGATCAATCAATGGGCTATTAAGCCACAAATCATACTTTTCTTTATAATGCATGAAAAATGACCTCCTCAAATAATACTATATCCCATTTTGAAAATAATTCCAAACTATTTAATAATATGCTGCTTATTTCTCAAAGATATGAGCCAGCAACCTATTCATAAAATTGGAATTGTCAGGCCCTACCTTTCTAAAACATAGGCTGCAATTACCACATTGTTCATCCCTGGGTTCTTCATTGAAATATCGAAGAATATAGGCACGTAAACAGTTTTTCTCCTCAAAATATCGCTGCATTATATTCAACTTTTCCAGTTCTATTTCCTTATGTTGATTTATTTCCTTTTGAGTAAGCGTAAACATTCTCCTGTCCGTAGGAAATACCACACCATTTCGAACTTCTGCATATCCATATTCAATAATCTTTCTTAAAGCGCTCTCACGCATGGAAGAACCAGCATATCCCCTGCCCAGCAGTAATTCTTTGGGAATACCTGAGGACTTCCGCTTTCTTATCCTCCGAAATAAATCCTCTACCGTCTTAACCGGTGGATAATTACTATTTATAAGAAAGTTATTCAGCCTATAATCCTGCGAATTTTTCAGCAATACACATACAGCTCTTTTACCGTCCCGTCCTGCCCGTCCTGCCTCCTGATAATAGCTTTCCATGGAAATCGGCATATTATAATGGATTATATAACGAACATCGCTTTTATCAATTCCCATTCCAAAGGCATTGGTGGCAACTATTATCGGGGCCTCTCCATTTATAAAACTGTCCTGCTGCCGATTTCGCTGTTCTGCAGTTAATCCGGCATGATACATGGCTGCAGCGATGCCATTATTTCTCAGATAATAATATAAACTTTCTACTTTTTTTCGGGTAGATGCGTATACAATTCCAGATTTCTTTATCTGGCTTTTTGCATAGTTTAATACATAGGTATCTGGGCAATTGGGCTGTTCAATACGAAATTCCAGGTTAGGGCGGTCAAAACTGCTTATAAACATCCGACATTGGATAAGACCCAGTAATCTGACCATGTCCTTCTGCACTCTCTCATTTGCCGTTGCAGTAAAGGCTGCAACCACGGGATTACCCACGGTATGTATCAGTTCCCGAACCTTTAAGTAGGATGGCCTAAAGTTATGACCCCATTGAGAAATGCAATGGGCCTCGTCTACTGCTATAAAAGGAATGGATATATTCTTTAGTGCATTACAAAATACTTCCGATTGAAAACGTTCCGGTGCAATGTAAACAATTTTAAACTCACCCTGCTTCATTCGGTAAATCCGCTGTTCCACCTCATTATCCGACAAGGAGCTGCTGATAAATGTAGCTGCAACATGCTTTTCCACTAAGCTGTCCACCTGATCCTTCATCAGAGAAATCAAGGGAGAAATGACAATGCTTGTGCCCGGCATCAATAATGCTGGCAGTTGATAACATAGCGACTTGCCTCCACCAGTGGGGAAAACTGCAATGGTGTTTTTGCCGTTAAGGATATTCTCCACAACCTCCCATTGCCCTTTTCGGAATTCACTTAAACCGAATATCTGCTTCAACAGCCTTACAGCCTGCTCCCTTCTTTCATCTGACATACCATTAGCCATTTGATTCATCCATTTCCTTTAATTATGATTTAACATCTTAAGACAGGAGTATATATTACAAGCAGCTTATTTACATATACCCAGCAATTCCTCTGACTGACACGTCTCCAGACATAACTGCTCGCCTGGTTCCATCTGCCAGCTCCACAACCAGTTCACAATCATCAGTCAGGTCTATGGCTTTACCTTCCCATTCACCAGCCACACTTACGACACGAACATGGCGGCCTAAGGTTATACAGTTCTCCTTAAACTCCTGTATAATCCCTGCAAAATCTATGGTTTTCTCATATTCTTGGTATAGTTCTTCCAATTCATCCAATATGGCTGCCATTAACCTGCATCTTTCCACCTGCTTCCCCGATTCCATATAAAGAGATGTGGCGGAATCTCTGATTTCTTCCGGGAAGCTATCTTTTGATGTATTTACATTCACGCCGATGCCTGCTATCACATATTCAATCATATCCAAATCGGCTTGCATCTCTGTTAGTATACCGCATACCTTTTTCGAATTGATTATGATATCATTGGGCCATTTTATAGCAGCTTTGAGGCCGGTAATACTATTAATGGCACGGAGGACTGCCAGTCCCGCAATAACTGTCACCTTCGGTGCGAACCACGGCGGAAATGCCGGTCGAAGAATCAAGGACATCCAAAGCCCCACTCCAGGCGGAGAACTCCAGTCTCGCCCCAGCCTCCCTCTCCCGGTTTGCTGCTCTTCTGCTGCCACCAATGTACCGTGGGCAGCACCTTCCTGTGCCAGCTCCTTTGCTCTGTTATTGGTAGAGCCAATGGAATTATGTATTTCCATAGCATGACCCAGTTTCTGAGCTCTAAGATAATGGCGAATCACAGTTGCATTCAGCCTATCGGCTATTTTCTGCAGGCGATAACCCTTGTTGGACTTGGATTGTATAACAAAATCATCCTGTCGTAGCTGACCTATAACCTTCCATACTGCTGTTCTGCTTACCCCCAGCTCTCTGCTTATTTCCTCTCCGGAAATAAAGCTATCCTGATTTTGCAACAGAATCATCAATATTTTATCTTGCAAATTCATCTTCATCCCTCGTTGGCCTTCTTTATTAGATCACCTTTTATATAGGTGGCCACAACATTAAATTCATTATCCAAAATATTAATATCTGCATCAAATCCTGCTGCCAGTTTTCCCTTGAAGTTGTCCACACCAATTTGCCGGGCAGGTGTTTCCGTCAGCATGGCAATTACATCCTCGGAGGGAATACCGATTTTAATCATATTGCGCAATGCCCTGTCCTGTGTTAAGGTACTGCCAGCCAAAGTACCGTCCTTTTGACGGGCCTCCCCATTCTTAACATACACAGGTATCCCGCCCAGTTCATATTCTCCATCCTCCAAGCCTGCGGCACTCATAGCGTCAGTAATTAATGCAATTCTGTCGCGGCCCTTTTCCTTGGCTGCCAGCCTCAAGGCAGCTGGATGCACATGGACTAAATCTGCAATTAGCTCAATAGTAACGTTATCATTATCAAGTATAGCTCCTACCGCACCAGGTTCTCGATGGTTAAGCGGAGTCATAGCGTTATAAAAATGGCATGCGTGATTCATACCCGCTGAAATTCCCCTACAGCATTGCTGATAATTACCCTTTGTATGCCCTAGTGAAGGAGTAACCTTTCTTTCATTTAAATAGGATATCAGCTCTAATGCCCCCTCCTGTTCAGGTGCCATGGTGACCAATTGAACAAGATTTGGGAAACCTTCAGTAATAGCCTGGTAGTTGGCTATGGTAGGAGGCAAAATATGCTGCTCTGCATGTGCTCCTTTGGCAAAAGGACTTAAAAAAGGCCCTTCCAGGTGGACACCCAATATCTGAGCTCCAGAATGATCGGTTTCCATGTATTGGCACACGGTTTTTAAGCTGTTTCGTATCTCGTTTATGCCAACTGTCATAGTAGTAGCCAACCAGGATGTAGTTCCATTACCCGCCAAAAAATGTGAAATGTTCTCTAGAGATTTCTGGCTGGCATCCATTACATCCGAACCATTTGAACCATGAATATGTATATCAATAAAACCAGGAGTAATATATCCGCCCTGTACATCAACTATGCGACCTTGTTTATGCATTCCCGCATGCATAATATCAGTAATTTTCCCACTTTCAATTAAGATATCAAAACCTGTTTTCCATTTACCATCCAAGTATACCCTGCCATTTGTCAAAATCAACAATATAATCGCTCCTTTCATAATTGGAAGGAAAAATTGTGCTCTCTATAAAAGTAACCAGAATAATTAACTGCTTAACAAAAAAGCCCACGCTCCCAGAGGGAGGAAGGCTTTCTTGTCTCATATTAATCTTATCACTGTTACCTTGCAAATTCAATGGTTACTGTAACAAATTGACAAAAGGTTTATACCTTATATTTCCCTAAACAATTGTTCAGCGGTAAAATGCATGATTCCCAATTGTTGTTACATACTGTCTGGTTCTTACAATCCAGGAACCTGCAGCCTTTTTAGGATTGAAAAAGTACAGTGCATTGCCTACCGGCTTTTTGCCCCAATAGGCTTCCTGGGCTGCATTCATGGATGAAGCGCTTGGAGTATTGTAAATTGAGCCATCAGCTACCGGGCTGAATTGTGGTATACCATTAGTGTACTCAAATATTACATTATAGATTGTATTTGGAAACCCCGGCGTTGCAACCCGATTCATTACCACATTACCAACTGCAACCTGGCCGGTGTAAGGCTCACCCTGAGCCTCGGCATGAATTATTCTAGCCAGCCAATATATATTATCCCTGTCTCTTTGAGTAACACCACTACGGTTGGTAGATGCGCTGTTGGTTTTACTACCATACAAGGCGGTCTGGGTTTGCGGACCGACTATACCGTCAACAAGCAGCCCATTATCCCTTTGAAATCGTATCACCGCACTTTGGGTAATGGTTCCAAAGTATTCGGTGGTTCTCCAATGAGTAAAATAGCCCCGGTTCTTCAATTCCTGCTGAAGATTTTTTACTTCCGGGCCTTTGCTGCCCATCCTTAACAACCCAGCAGCCAGCGCTTCACTTGCCGGTAGTACCAGCATCGCCACCAGCACCAGCATGGCAATACCTCTAATTAACCACTTTGACTTATTCAATACATATGCATTATCAATTCTCTTCATTTCTCTGTTAACCCCCCGTTGTTGCATACATTATGTCAACTAAACTTTGGGGTAATTATATGTTTTTTACCGGAGAAGTGTCAAAATCCAGGGTTCTTACCATTTCGGGTTATGAAAAGGTTATAAAGAATATATTACATTTATGTTACAAATACAAACTATTTCATATGTATACCATATAAAGGAATGGATATTACTGAATAATGCCTTAGTTCATCACCATTTATATACCAGTAGTCATAAGAAAGAGCCGTTTTCCAACGGCTCTTTAATCGCTCTGGCTTATTATTTAACTTCTAATACCTGGTACTCTGTACTTGTATATATCAGGCTACCTGAATTACTCTTCATTTTCCAGTTTGGCCTGTTCTACTACCTTGGCACTTATATTGGCGGGAACCTCTTCATATCTGACAAATGTTAGCTTGAAGCTGCCCCTTGCCTGAGTCATGGAACGAAGATCTGTGGCATATCTGGTCATTTCTGCCTGTGGAACTTCTGCTACAACTTCCTGCATTCCGTTTCCTATAGGGTTCATTCCCAGGATTCTGCCTCGTCGTTTGTTCATGTCACCGATAATATCGCCCATATAATCATCGGGTACAACAACTTCTGCTCTCATAATGGGCTCTAATAGAACAGGATTTGCCTGATCTAACTTCCTGTATGCAAGGGCTGCTGCTATCTTAAACGCCATTTCTGAAGAGTCAACACTGTGATAGGAGCCATCATACAAAGTAGCTTTTATGCCCACCATGGGATATCCAGCCAGAACACCTTTTTCCAAGCATTCCAGCAAGCCTTTTTCTACAGCAGGGATGTACTGTCTGGGCACAACGCCTCCAACAATCTTATCCACAAATTCAAATCTCTGCTCTGGATCTGCTAAAGGCTCAAACTCAACCCATACATGACCAAATTGTCCGTGGCCTCCACTTTGCTTTTTATGTCTGCCTTCCGCCTTAACAGGCTTTCTGATGGTTTCACGGTAAGGAATTTTGGGTTCATTGTAGACAACGCCTACACCAAATTTATTTTTCAGCCTCTTAGAAATAATCTCCAGGTGCATTTCTCCTACACCGGAAATCAGCATTTCCCCTGTCTCCTGATTTTTATCCACTGTAAAGGTAGGATCTTCCTCAGTTAGGCGGCTCAATCCACCGAATACCTTGTCTTCTTCCCCTTCTTTTTCTGCTACAACTGCAAGAGAAATAGAGGGGTCAGGGAATCGAATGCCTTCGTATAATATGGGATCCGATTGATCACAAAGGGTGTCTCCGGTCATTGTAACTTGGAGCTTCGCTACAGCAGCAATATCACCGGTAACTACCTTATCTACTGCAATCTGTTTTTTGCCTCTGAGCAGGTATATATTGTTGATTTTTTCAACCTTTTCCTTGTTGGGATTATACACACTCATGCCAGTGGTCATCTCTCCGGAAAGAACCTTGAAAATAGACAGCTTACCCACAAATGGATCCACTACGGTTTTGAATACCAGTGCGGAAAAGGGCTCGGAAGCAGAGCAAGTTCTCTCAACAGCTTCGTTGGTTTTTGGATTCTCTCCTGTAACTCCTCCGCACTCCCCAGGAGCAGGCAGATAGTTAATAATGGTGTCCATAAGTATGCTTACACCTTGGTTATTAACTGCAGAACCGCAAATAACCGGTACTACATCACCGCATACTACACCTTCACGAACAGCTTTACGAATTTCCTCTTCGGTAAGCTCTTCGCCCTCAAAATATTTCTCCATCAACTCTTCGCTGGTTTCCGCTGCAGCTTCTACCAATATGGTACGGATGGACTCCACTTCATCCTGCATATTATCGGGTATGGGTACTTCAATTATATCCTTGCCTTTGAACTGCATTGCTTTCATGGCGATAATATCCACATATCCGGTAAACTCGCCGCCTTCCATTATTGGCACCTGGAAGGGGGCTATAGAAGTACCATACAATTCCTTTAATTGATCAATAACCTTATTGAAATTGGCATTTTCCCGATCCATCTGATTGACAAACATAATTCTGGGAATTTTATATTCCTTACAATAGTCCCAGGCTTTTTCTGTACCAACAATAACTCCTGAAACTGCGCCTACAACAATACATGCACTGTCCACCACGCGAAGGGTGCTGGCCAATTCACCTTCGAAATCAAAATACCCGGGAACATCAATTACATTAAGCTTGTGCCCATTCCATTCCAACGGAGCAGTAGCAGCACTTATTGAAATATGCCTCTTTATTTCTTCAGGATCATAGTCGGTGGTGGTGGTTCCGTCTTCGACACGTCCGAAGCGATCGGTTGCTTTGGCATTGAATAACATGGCTTCTGTCAGGGTTGTTTTCCCTTCACCGCCGTGACCAATGATACCGATATTGCGAATTTTGTCGGTTGTATAGTTCTTCATCAACATTCCCCCATTCGTTATTTTCAACCTTGTGGTAAACCAGAAGCGATCCAGGATTTCAATTCCCAATATACTACACTATGTACAATTCGATAAGAATCCTGATTTCCCTTCTATTGTAACATATTTCACAGTAAATAGAATAATCAATTAAGAATATTTTACGAAGACCGGTGCTAAATTATACCAGGACTGCCGAAAATCAACCAATTCTTGACTTTTAATCACCAAGATTATACAATTTGAGAAATCAAAACAGTGGAGTTGAAGCATTTTGAAAAGTTTATGGGTTGATCTGGCAGAAAAATCCTACCCTATTTTTATTAGCGATAAGTGGAACAATTTATTTCAGGAAGCCCATGATTACCTTAATGGGAAATATGACAATAGCTTGAAGGGCAGAAAAATTCTGATCATTACCGATGAAAATGTATATGATCTATATCATCCTATTGTGGAAGAAACCTTCAAAAGATGGGGGTTGGACGTCACAACCGCTGTAGTCCCCCCAGGCGAATCCTCCAAAAGCCTTGAGCAGGCAGAAAAGCTGTATACCGATGCTCTTAAAGCAAATCTGGACAGGCATTCAATAATCACAGCTCTTGGTGGCGGTGTAATAGGTGATCTTGCTGGTTTTATTGCTTCCACCTACATGAGGGGTATTCCCTTTATTCAAATTCCCACCTCCCTTTTGGCTCAGGTAGACAGTAGTATTGGAGGCAAGGTAGCTGTCAATCACCCCTTGGCTAAAAACATCATTGGCAGCTTTTATCAGCCTCAATGCGTACTTATGAATGTAGAAGTTCTAAGTACATTACCTGAGCGGGAGTTTGCCTCCGGCATGGCAGAGCTGATTAAACATGGGATTATTCGAGATGAATCCTTTCTGGCCTGGCTGGAAGCCAACCAGAAAGCTCTATCAGAAAAACAGTCTTCCACATTGATACAGGCAATTTACCGTTCCTGTAGAATAAAGGGACGGGTGGTAACAAAGGATGAACGTGAAACTGGGCTGCGGGCAATACTGAACTTCGGCCATACAGTAGGACATGCTATTGAAGCAGCTTCCGGGTACGGCACATATACCCATGGGGAAGCTGTATCCATGGGAATGATAGCAGAAGCACATATTGCACAGCTTCTTGGGCTTGTATCTAAGGATTATATAAGCCGAATTTCCAAACTCCTTACAAGTGTTAATCTCCCAGTTGTAATGCCGGATTTGGATAATGAGCTGCTGCTTAAATGGATGCAGCATGATAAGAAGAATGTTCAGAATAAAATTGTTTTTGTCCTGCCCACAGCCCCTGGCAAGGTAGAGGTTTTCAGGGATGTAGAAACAGAAGTTGTTTTGAAAGCATTAAATGCAGTTAATAAATAAAATAAATAAGTAAAACGGAAGTACGGTAGTAAAAAGAAGTACAGTATGAGGT
>FZPS01000094.1_pt692 | contig 11051 bp, 14 predicted proteins | sample 1817821 | NCBI WGS metagenome assembly FZPS01 (sample SAMEA104158645, study PRJEB21678) | metagenome | place: Germany | collected 2015-04-21 | reverse complement strand
ATATAGTCCCTCATCTTCGCTCCCCCTAGCAGCTTTTTGTACATTTATATGCCAGGGATAGGCGATTATGCTTCGGATCAGCGGAGAAACGCCATGGGATTTACAGGCTTCCCGTTGTGGGAAAGGCTGAAAAACAGACTGCCGTTGGCCGCCCGCCCGATGGTTTGATTCTGGCTGACCTCTTGGCCGGGGGAGACAGTGAGAGCTTCAACGGAGCGGTAAATGCTCTGCCAGCCGCCTCCGTGATCGATCACCAGTTCTGTTTGGAAACTGTCTGACCCCACTGATACGACCCGGCCCGGGAGAACGGTGCGCACCAGCTCATCCGTGACAGCCAGCTCAATTCCGGAATTGAACCGCCAGTCATTGTACACCGGATGGCGATACCAGCCGAAAGGCGTGCTGATTTCGCCCTTCGCCGGCCAGATCAAATATTCGAATGAGACTGTCTCTGCCACCTCCGGTTGAGACAGGGGCTCTGTGGGACTGGGCCTTTCGGGCCCGGGAGGCTCCACCGCCACCGCGATGACAGGTTCTTCCAAGACCCACGGGTAAGACTCTTGCAGGACCTGGTGAACCTGCTCCCGAATGGCTGCTGCCAGTGCTTCTTCCTGGAAGAGCTGTGCTGTCGTGGGCGGCGTCTCGGGCATCGGGGGCAGGCGGAAATATGTACCCGCGGAAATCCCCAGGATGAGCGCGACCACTGCCACTACCACGATCCGCGGCACGCCGCTGCGGGCAACTCTTCGCCACCACTGACCAAAACCGGCCTTTAACTGCTGTATATGCCGCATACTATCACCACCTTGGGGATAGTATGCACCCAAATATTGCCTAATATGCGCACAAAAAACGGGCCCCGAACAAGGACCCGTCCCTTTTGCATTCGTGCGCCTATTTCCTGTTATTACCGCCCGCAGCCTTCAAGCGGGCAAGCGCCCTGCGCAGCGCCGCCTCAGCTCGGGCAAAGTCCACTGCCTCGCTGCGTTCCCTCAGCCGCTGCTCCGCTCTGGCCTTGGCTGCTTTGGCCCGCTCTACGTCAATCTCGTAAGAGAGCTCAGCGGAATTACCCATCACCGTCAACGCATTACCGTGCATCTCAGCAAAGCCGCCGCCCAGGGCAAGAAACTCCCGCTCGCCCTGGCGTGAGCCGAACTCCACCACACCGATCTCCAGTACCGCTGCCAAGGGAGCGTGGTTGGCCAAGATGCCGAACTCACCATCCGTACCTGGTAGAGAAACGTACTCCACTTCCTGCTGCACCACAGTGCGCTCTGGTGTCACTACCTCGAACCGGAATGCCGCCATTAGGCACTCTCCTTTGCAAGGGCCTCAGCCCTTTTCACTGCCTCGTCTATGGTGCCAACCATGTAGAAAGCGTTCTCCGGCAAGTGATCGTGCTTGCCTTCGAGGATCTCTTTGAAGCCGCGTACAGTCTCCTTCACAGGCACGTACCGTCCCGGCTGCCCAGTGAAAGCCTCAGCCACAAACATGGGCTGGGACAGGAACCGCTCTATCCGGCGGGCTCTGGCGACGATAATCTTGTCGTCTTCACTCAATTCATCCATACCCAGGATCGCGATAATATCCTGCAGCTCCCGGTAGCGCTGCAGTACCTGCTGAACGCCCCGCGCCACGCTGTAATGCTCTTTACCCACAATGTCCGGAGCGAGGATGCGCGACGTGGAAGCCAGAGGATCCACGGCAGGATAGATACCCATCTCAGCAATCCGCCGCTCCAAGTTAGTGGTGGCATCCAAATGGGCGAATGTGGTCGCCGGCGCCGGATCGGTATAGTCGTCCGCCGGAACGTAGATGGCCTGGATCGATGTAATAGAACCGTATTTCGTGGTGGTGATCCGCTCCTGCAGTTGGCCCATTTCCGTCGCCAGCGTGGGCTGGTAGCCCGCAGCAGAAGGCATGCGCCCCAACAGGGCCGACACTTCGGAACCGGCCTGGGTGAAGCGGAAGATGTTGTCGATAAACAGGAGAACGTCCTGACGCATCACGTCCCGGAAGTACTCGGCAATGGTCAGACCAGTAAGGCCAACCCTCAGGCGCGCTCCCGGCGGCTCGTTCATCTGGCCAAAGACCATAGCTGTCTTGTCTATAACACCTGATGCTTTCATCTCGGTGTACAGTTCGTTGCCTTCCCGAGTACGCTCGCCTACCCCGGCAAAAACGGAGAAACCGCCATGTTCGTGGGCAATGTTGCGGATGAGCTCCATGATCAAGACTGTTTTGCCCACACCTGCGCCTCCAAAGAGGCCGACTTTGCCTCCCCGGGCATATGGAGCCAGGAGGTCAACCACCTTAATACCGGTTTCCAGCATTGTGGTGGCCGGTTCCACTTCATCTACCTTAGGAGCTGGGCGGTGAATCGACCAACGCTCTGCTGCCTCAACGGGACCAGCTTCGTCAATTGGCTCTCCCAGCACGTTCATGACGCGGCCGAGTGTACCTGGCCCGACTGGCACGGAAATGGGAGCACCCAAGTCCACCGCTGCCATGCCGCGCTGCAGTCCATCTGTGGATGCCATCGCTACGCAGCGCACTACATTATTCCCGAGATGCTGTGCAGCTTCAAGTGTGAGGCTGATTGGGCCGCCCTGGCCTTCTGTATCAATCTTGATGGCGTTCAGCAAGTCGGGCAGCTTGCCTGGTGCGAATTCCACATCCACTACTGGTCCGATGACTTGCACAACTCGACCTATATTACCGCTCATTTATATCCCCCTTACCTTACGCGTTCCAAGGCATCTGCACCGCCTACGATTTCCGCAATCTCCTTCGTAATGGCAGCCTGGCGTGCCCGGTTAAAGGACAGCGTCAGTTCTTTAATGAGTTCACCAGCGTTGTCGCTGGCATTGCGCATGGCGGTCATGCGGGCCCCAAACTCGCTGGCCTTCGCTTCCATCAAAGACTGGAAGATGGCCGCGTCAATCAAGAGGGGCACAACCACGTCAATAACCTGGGATAGACTGGGCTCATAGAAATACACCGGATCGAACGCGGCCTGGGTTTCCTGCTCCCCGCCGGTATAGGCATCCCCAATTGGCAGGATTGGACGCAGCTCTACTCGATGCGTAACTGTGTTTATAAACCTGGTATAGAGTATGCTGGCCTTGTCAAACAGATCGTGCACATAGAAATCATAGATCATCTGCCCAATCTGATGGGCCTGCCCAGTCGTGATGTTATCACCGAGGTTGACAAACTCACCGAGAGTATCCCGATTGCGGCGGCGGAAATAGTCTCTTGCCTTGCGCCCCACCACGACCAGCATCGTTTTGGGATGCTGCGCGGTAAACTCTGAAGCCCTGCGCAAAATGTTGGCATTGTACCCACCGGCTAGACCCCGTTCCGATGTGACTACCACCAAGCAGTGCCTATCCCCCTGCCGCGAGCGGGCAATGGGTGGCAGTTCCTCTCCAACCCGCTCTGCCGCAGCCAAGGCTCTAGATAATGACTGCTGCAGGCGGGCGAAGTATGGGCGGGTTGCTTCGGCGCTCTTTTGAGCCTGCCGCAGCTTGGAAGCGGCCACCATTTCCATGGCCTTGGTGATCTGCTGAATGCTGCGGATGGTGTTCATCCGCCGCTTAATGTCGCGGCCTGTTTGCGCCACTTCGCCCCCCCCTAACTCATGAAGCTTTGCTTGAATGTTTTGATCGCTGTCTCTAAGCCAGCCTTTATCTCGTCTGTGATCTCCTTCTGCTCAGCGATGGCCACCAGAATATGGGGCTGCTCGCGGTGCATGTAGGCCAAAAGCTCCCGCTCAAAGCGCACCACGTCTTCCACCGCTATGCTGTCTAGGTGCCCGTTGACAGCGGTATACAGGGACACAACCTGCTCAGGCACTGACATGGGCTTGTACTGCTCCTGCTTGAGGATCTCGTAAATCCGCTCGCCCCGCGCCAGCCGGGTTTGGGTGACTCGGTCTAGATCAGAGCCGAATTGGGCGAATGCCAGCAGTTCCCGGTACTGCGACAAATCAAGGCGCAGCGTGCCTGCGACTTGGCGCATGGCCCTCACCTGCGCGGCTCCACCTACACGGGATACGGATCTGCCAACACTCACCGCCGGCCTGATGCCAGCATAGAACAGGTCCGGCTCAAGGTAGATCTGCCCGTCAGTAATAGAGATGACGTTGGTGGGAATGTAAGCAGAAATGTCCCCTGCCTGCGTTTCAATGATGGGCAGCGCGGTCATGGACCCTCCACCCAACTCGTCGCTCAACTTGGCAGCCCGCTCCAAGAGGCGGGAGTGGATGTAAAAGACGTCCCCTGGGAAGGCTTCGCGGCCCGGCGGACGCCTCAAAAGCAGTGACATCTCCCGGTAAGCCGCAGCGTGCTTGGACAGATCGTCATAGATCACCAGCACGTCTTTGCCCTTGTACATAAACTCTTCGCCCATGGCAGCACCCGCATAGGGTGCAATGTACAGCAGCGGCGCTGGTTCACTGGCAGTAGCAGAAACCACAATCGTGTAGTCCATAGCGCCGTGCTTCTGAAGCGTAGCAACTACGCCAGCCACCGTTGAGGCCTTCTGGCCGATCGCCACATAGATGCAGATCACATTTTGATCATGCTGATTTAGGATGGTATCGACGGCAATAGCAGTCTTCCCCGTCTGCCTGTCACCGATAATCAACTCGCGCTGGCCGCGACCAATCGGGATCATGGAGTCAATCGCTTTGAGACCTGTCTGCAGAGGCTGATGCACGCCGCGCCGGTCCACTACTCCTGGCGCCCTAGATTCGATGGGGCGGTAGGCATTAGCCTTAATCGGACCTTTCCCGTCGATAGGCTGGCCAAGGGGATTCACCACCCGGCCAACTAGTTCTTCTCCCACAGGCACCTGCACAATGCGGCCGGTCCGCCTTACTGCATCGCCTTCTTTGATGTGTTCATATGGACCTAAAATAACGGCGCCGATGTTATCTTCCTCGAGATTGAGCACCATCCCATAGGTCTCTCCGGGAAACTCCAACAGTTCGCCGGCCATTGCCTGCTCTAACCCGTAGACGCGGGCGATGCCGTCACCAACTGTCAGGACCGTGCCTTCCGACTCAACCTGCAACTCCGCATCTAGTTCCTGGATCTGGCGGCGAAGGATTGCCACAATCTCATCAGGTCTCATGCTCATGCTTTTTCCTCCGTTACACCGTATATTTCTGCTCTAGAATACCACAGATTCTTCGAGCTGCCCGGCCGTCCCCATAGGGATTGGGGGCCTGGGCCATTGCCATGTAAACGTCAGTATTGGTCAGCAGCTCAGCAACACTGGCGTAGATTCTTTCTGGGTCTGTGCCTACAACCCTGCAGGTACCAGCAGCTACCCCTTCGGGCCTTTCCGTATGTTCCCGCAGCACCAACACGGGCACATGGAGAGCAGGCGCTTCCTCCTGCAGGCCTCCGGAATCTGTAAGCAGCAGCTTGCTCCTGCGCATCAGGTTGGCAAACTCCCGGTAATCAGGCGCCTCAATCAGGTGGATGTGTTCGATGCCGCTGAGTTCCGCCCGCAGCACTGCCTGAAGGCGCGGATTGCGGTGCATCGCCACAACGATCTGGCAGTAATGGCTCGCGGCAATCCGCCGCAGAGCTTCACAGATTCCCACAAGGGGGGTTCCCCAATTCTCTCTGCGGTGCACCGTGACCACAATGACAGGCCGGGAAAAATCAAGCCCAGCCAGGATCGGAACGCGAAATGCATAATCATCCTGCACTACCTCGAGGAGTGCATCAATCACAGTATTGCCTGTTATGTAAACCTCTTTACTGCCCCGCACCTCTCGGCGGACATTCTCTGCCGCCTGCTCCGTGGGGGCAAAGTGAATGTCTGCCAGGACATCTGTCAAGCGGCGGTTCGCCTCTTCGGGAAAAGGATTGCCCAATTCCTCAGTGCGCAACCCCGCCTCCACATGGGCAATGGGTATTCTCTCATAAAACGCGGCAAGTGCCGCTGCAAAGGCAGTAGTGGTATCCCCATGCACCAGCACTAGGTCTGGGCGCCAACTGCGCAGGATCTCTCCCACACCCTGCAGCACCCTCGTGGTGATCTCTTCCAAAGTCTGGCCGTGGGTCATGATCCCCAGGTTATAGTCCGGTACGATCTGAAAGACCTCTAGTGCCTGGTCCAGCATTTCGCGGTGCTGTCCAGTACAGATCACCCGTACCTCCCACTTGGGGTTCTCCCGCATGGCCAGCACCACCGGCGCCATCTTTATGGCCTCTGGCCGGGTGCCAAACACAACTGCAAATTTGACCATTTTACATTCTCCGCTCAATCTTTGATGGTACCTGGATCATACCGACCCGCGCCGACCCGTACAAGAAAGCTGCAGCAATCACAGGCACCAGGATGTAAGCTGCCCAAGCATACCGCGCTGCAAACAGGGCTGCACAGGCAGAAAGGCTGCTGAGGAAATAGGCCACAAATACGACTTGGCGCTGGGTTAGGCCGAGCTGGAGCATGCGGTGGTGGAAGTGGCTCTGATCTGCCTGGTAAAACGGAACTCCCTGCTGAATGCGGCGGACCACTGCGCAAAACGTGTCCACAATGGGCAGTGCAAAGATCAAGATCGGTACGGACAGGCCGATGGTGGCCGCTCCTTTGAGCGCACCTTCCGTGGATACCACCGCTAAGAGCAGACCCAGCAGCATCGCTCCCGCATCACCCAAATACAGCTTCGCAGGGTTGAAGTTGAAAGGCAGAAAACCAGCACTGACACCAACCAAAATCGCGGATAGCACTGCCGCTTCCATGCGCCCCAGATCCCACGCCAGACTCAACAAAGTGAGGGCGGCGATCAGGCTGATGCCTACCGCCAACCCATCAAGCCCGTCGATAAAATTCATGAGGTTAATCAAGGCCAAAATCCAAAACACGGTCACGGGCATAGATAAGTATCCGAGGTAAAACATCCCGCCAAAGGGGTTGCTGACAAACTCAATTCGCCCGCCCCAAATTACATATACCAACACGGCCGCGAGCTGGCCGATAAACTTCTGACCAGCGTTGAGCCCTATCCGGTCGTCCACGAGCCCGACAGCTGTGATGATGGAAGCGGCCAAGAGCGTGGGGAGAATATGCGGTATGTCCGCCAGCCATGCAGCCACCACCACACCGGCCAAAACCGCCAGTCCCCCACCTGTAGGCATGGGTACCTTGTTGATGCGGCGCGGATTAGGTAGATCGACCAACCCCAGCTTCGGTGCCAGGCGCTTGACAAGCGGGGTGAGGGCAAAGGTGACGGCAAATGCCGCCAGACCGGGAACTGCTAATTGGAGTGGAATCATATCATCCCTCCTGATTCTCTTTCCACTGTTCCACCACTATCCCCGCTTCGCAAAGGAGTTCACGGGCCAAAGGGTCAGGATAGCCGCCGCGAAACACAATCCGCTCCACACCGGCATTAATGAGCATCTTGGCACACTGGACGCAGGGCTGTGTGGTGCAGTATAAAACTGCCCCTTGAGTGCTTACGCCGTGCAGGGCAGCTTGGATGATCCCGTTCTGCTCCGCATGGATGCCTCGGCAGATCTCGTGCCTTTCCCCCGAAGGGATGGCCAGCTGCTGTCTCAGGCAGCCAACTTCAGCACAGTGGGATACTCTTGTGGGGGCGCCGTTGTACCCAGTGGCAATAATCCTGCGGTCTTTGACTAAAATGGCACCAACCTGTCGGCGGAGGCAGGTGGAACGACTGCTGACCAATTCAGCAATCTGCATAAAGTATTCGTCCCACGTCGGGCGTTCCTGCACGCTATCCCCCCACACTCTCTACTTAGTACCAAACAGGCGGTCGCCAGCATCTCCCAAACCAGGAACAATGTAGCCGATCTCGTTCAGGCGATCGTCCACTGCAGCTGTGAAAATATCCACATCTGGATGTTCTCTTTCAATCAGCTGAATTCCTTCTGGGGCAGCCAACAGGCACATGAGCTTGATGTTGTGCGCTCCCCGCTCCTTGAGATACTTGATGGCCGCGCAGGCAGACCCACCTGTAGCCAGCATGGGATCAATCACGATCAAGTCGCGCTCTTCCACATCGGCAGGAAGCTTGCAGTAATACTCCACCGGCTTCAGGGTCTCTGGATCACGGTACAGCCCGATGTGGCCTACTTTGGCTGTGGGAATGAGCCGCAGAATACCGTTGACCATGCCCAGTCCGGCCCTGAGGATAGGGATTACGCCGATCTTCTTGCCAGAGATCGCTTTGCCCACTGTCTTGCAGATGGGGGTTTCGACCTCTACTTCTTCCAGAGGCATATCCCGGGTGACTTCATAGGCCATCAAGAGGGAGACCTCTTCCACAAGTTCCCGGAAGTCCTTTGGCCCGGTATTCTTGTCCCGCAGAATAGTCAACTTATGCTGCACTAACGGATGGTCAATAATATGTACAGTGCTCAAATCATCATCTCCTCTTTCATTTCTGCTGGCTGTACCCTACTTGTATTCGATTTTATCCACCCTGCGCTGGTGCCTGCCACCTTCGAACTCCCCGGCGAGGTAAGCGCGCACGATGTCCTCCATCAGGCCTACTCCCAATACCCGTGCTCCCATGCAGAGCACGTTGCTGTTGTTGTGGGCGCGGGCCATGCGGGCTGAATAGGTATCATTGCACAAAGCCGCCCTGATGCCCGGAACTTTATTGGCGGCAATGGAAACGCCGATCCCTGTCCCGCAGATCAGGATTCCGCAATCGTACGTCCCTGCGGCAACAGCTTCGGCCACTTTGTGAGCGATGTCTGGGTAATCACAGCTTTCTGCTGAATGGGTGCCGAAGTCGTCTACTGCATGTTGTTCCTGCTGGAGAAACCTGATGATCTCCGCTTTGGCTTGGAAACCACCATGGTCACTGCCGATCGCGATTCTCACTGCTTCCCCTCCTCCTGCTGCCAAGCATCTACGATTGCCTGCACGGCTTGGCTGATCTCATCCCGCACCTGGCGGTATACCTCTACGGATCCCCCAAACGGATCGGTGATTCCATATACCTTCTCCCTCGTTTCCGCCAGTTCCTCCTGAGATTTGAGAGAGTCCTCATACTCCTGCAGCAGGTAGACTTTCGCTGCCAGCTCCGGCGCCAATTGGAGCAGCTGATCTTTGTGGCTCTTGGTCATGACGAGGATCAAATCGAATTCTTCAGCTAGTGCTGGATGGAACTTGCGGGAGCGGTGGCTGGCGAGATCCACCCCCAGCTCGGACATGGCGGCCACGGCCCCCTCACTTGCTGGGTCACCCGTAAAGGCCCCGAGACCGGCAGAGGCAGTTCTTACCGCAATGCCTGCCTGCTCAGCATAGTGCTTCAGCAGCGCCGCGGCCATGGGACTGCGGCAAGTATTCCCTGTACACACGAACAATACCGATTTCACACCGAACCCTCCTGCTGCTAGTTCTCAGCCCAGATAATGTTGTCTCCTGCTGCCCGGCGCAGCCTGTTCATGATGGCCATACCTAAGCCTGTCTCGGGAAGGCTTTCCACAAAGAGCACATCCAGCTCCAGCGCGTCCGCTTCCCGGAGCAGGCGGTAGAGGTTTGCCGAAATCTCCTGGAGATTACTCACCGATCCCATGGGCAGGGTGGCGAACTCGCTGTAGCGAGGGCAGTTCTCCGTGGGTGCCATAACCCCAACCCGCCGCCCCTGTGCCGCATGCTTCTGGCCTTCAGCGAGAATCCGCTCTTCTGGCCGATCTCCAAGTACAAGCACAACTTTGGCGTTGGGAGAATAGTGACGGTACTTCATCCCGGGGGATCGAGGCGGACTTCCCGGCTGCAGCTGACCGTAGACACCAGGATCCACTTCCACGGGCGTTACCGTCTGCAGCTCCTCCAGGGTAACCCCGCCAGGGCGCAAAAGCCGGAAGGGGAGCGCAGTGCAGTCCACCACCGTAGATTCCACGCCCCAGCCGGTCTCGCCCCCGTCCACGATAGCACGAATGCGGCCGTCCAGATCCGCGAGCACGTGGGCTGCGGTTGTGGGGCTGGGCCGGCCCGACAGATTGGCACTGGGCGCCGCCAAAGGCAGGCCGGAGAGCTCAATCAGCCGCAGGGCCACAGGATGGCTGGGGATCCGCACTGCCACTGTATCCAGGCCCGCACTCACCACAGGCGGTATTTTCGCTGTACGCGGCAGCACCAAAGTCAACGGCCCAGGCCAGAACTTCTGCATCAACTCTCGCGCTGTGGGATGTACCTCACCCACCAGATCCAAAACCTGCGCTTCACTGCAGCAGTGCACAATGAGAGGATTATCCTGCGGCCGCCCCTTAGCGGCAAAGATCGAGGCCACTGCCTGGGCATCGAGGGCATTGGCCCCCAAGCCGTAAACTGTTTCTGTGGGAAAGGCCACGCATGCGCCGGCCTGCAGAAAGGCGGCGGCCTGATCTAGTTCCTCAGGCTGAAGCACGATCGTTTTCATGCCCATTTAGCAACCACCACCCGGTCATGGCCCCCATAGTCCTGGATGCATTCTTCCACACTAAAGCCGCATCCCTCTGCGATCGCTGCGACAGCTCGGGCTTGGTCAGCCCCGATCTCCACCGCAACATAGGCGGATGGAGCTAAGTGCGGCTGTGATTCTTGAAAGATGCGGTGGTAGAAGACCAACCCATCTTGTCCACCATCGAGGGCGGCCGCCGGTTCGAAACTCACTTCCGGCTGGAGCTGGGCCATTTCTGCTTTTGTCAGGTAAGGGGGATTGGAACAGATGATATCAAAAGTGCCCGAGACGTCGGAAAAAAGGTCGCTTACCACAAACCTCATTTGGTGATCGACTTCATGCCGGACTGCATTGCTGCGGGCAACTTCCAGAGCTTCGGAGGAAATATCTACAGCGGTGACGAGAAACTCCGGGTCCTGCCTAGCCGCGGCCACAGCCACGGCCCCGCTGCCGGTCCCCACATCAAGGATGTGCACCTGCTGCTGCCCACTGGCAAGCCTTGCCTTGGCCAGCTTTACCACCTTCTCCACCAAAAGCTCCGTTTCCGGGCGGGGAATGAGGACAGCGGGCGTCACCGCGAAGTCCAGAGAATAAAACTCCTTGACCTGTC
>FZPS01000227.1_pt224 | contig 11052 bp, 9 predicted proteins | sample 1817821 | NCBI WGS metagenome assembly FZPS01 (sample SAMEA104158645, study PRJEB21678) | metagenome | place: Germany | collected 2015-04-21 | reverse complement strand
ATATATAAGAGGCAAGATATAATGAAAGATCTAAATTTATTTATAAATTTAATTATAGTCTCGCAAAACATATTGAAAATGGATATTTATCATTAATTTTTCAGATTTTTTAATCTGATTTTTTTCTATCTAAATTTTTAGTGGAAAAATCTAGAGTAATTAAAAATAAAATTAGTCATTATATAACTTGATAAAGGAGAAAGTAAATGAAAAAAAGCAACAAGACGATTGTAATAGGTGTTATAGGTGCTGATGTACATGCAGTAGGTAACAAAATTATTGAATACACCCTGCTTAAAGAAGGTTACAATGTAGTAAACATTGGCGTGTTATCACCACAAGAAGATTTTATTAATGCAGCTATTGAATCTAACGCTGATATGATCATGGTATCTTCACTTTATGGTCACGGAGAAATTGATTGCCGTGGAATGCGAGCAAAAATGATTGAAGCAGGAATTGGCGATACCATTTTATATGTTGGAGGTAATATTGTTGTTGGAAAACAAAACTTTGAAGAAGTTGAAAAACGTTTTAAAGATATGGGATTTGACAGAGTATTTCCACCGGGAACTCCAATTGAAGATGCCCTTGATATTATTGCAAAAGACTTAGGAGTATTAGAGAATAAATAAAAAATGAGTTATTATTTGTTAATTGATTTTGGTTCAACCCTAACTAAATTAACAGCAGTTGATGCAACTATTCCGGATATTATTGGAACCTCATCACATTACACAACAATCGAGGTTGATATTAATATTGGATATCAAATTGCCCTTAAAGATTTGAAAGATAAAATCGGTCACAATATTAATTTTGACCGTATTTTTGCATGCTCATCAGCTGCTGGTGGATTAAAGATGGCAGCTATTGGCCTTACTGAAGAATTAACAGTAGAAGCAGCTAAAAGAGCATGCTTAGGTGCTGGATCTAGAGTAGAAATGGTTCTAGCGGGACACATTACTCGCTCTGATATAAGAGAAATTATAGAAAAACAAATTGATATTATTTTGCTTGCGGGTGGTACAGATGGCGGGAATAAAGAAAATGTTTTATATAATGCCCAAGCTCTAGGAAAAGCGGGAATCAAAATTCCAATTATTTATGCTGGTAATAAGTCAGCTCAAGATCAAATTGAAGACATATTCGAAGAGTATGAATTAAACGGATTCATAGTAGATAATATCATGCCAAGAATTAATGTTTTAAACATAAAGCCAGCTCGTAAAAAAATTGAAGAAATATTTTTAAAACAAATTATTGAAGCTAAAGGAATTACTAAAATTACTGAACAAATTGATAATGCAATTATCCCTACTCCAAAAGCGGTATATGATGCTGCTGATCTATTATCAAAAGGTTACTTAGATGAAAAAGGAATGGGCGAGCTAATTATTATTGATATCGGTGGTGCTACAACTGATATTTATTCGGTTGGAAATCCGATTAGTAAACATGGAGTAATTTTTCAAGGTATGGAAGAAGAATATACTAAAAGAAGTGTTGAAGCATACTTAGGAATGAGGCATTCAGCACTTGGAGCAGTTGAATCTGCTCCAAAAGATTTAGTATTAAGAATGGAAAAAGCATATCAAATTGATTTAACTAAAGAAGCTTTATACAGGATGAAACATTACTACTGGATACCTAGAACTGATTATGAAAAGTTTGTCGATCAATTAATAGCTAGTTTATGTGTTGAATATGCAATTTCAAGACACGCTGGATCAATTAAAGAAATATATTCAGCAATGGGTATGAACTATATTCAAACAGGAAAAGATCTATCTGAAGTGGCAACGATTATTGGAACTGGAGGAGCCATTATTAAAGCTAAAGAGCCAATAGCTATACTAAACTACGCCATATCAAGACCTGAAAATATTAATGAGTTAAGACCACATGATGCAAAATATTATCTAGATTATGATTATATTCTTTCATCAATGGGACTACTTTTAATTGAAGATCCAAATAGTGCATTAAAGATACTTAAAAAAAGAATGAAAGAATTAAAATAACAAGAGGTGAAATAAGTGCTAAAAAACAAAAAATGGAGTGAAGAATTTTTCCTAAGCGAAAGGAAAAAAGTGTTGGCGACTTGGCCAACAGGAAGCGACCCCGAATTAGATTTTCAAAAATCTATAAAATATTTACAGTCACTTCCTAGACATAAAAACTTTGCTTTAAAATTAGAAGATGCGAAAAAAACTGGAATTACTACAGTTCAACCACGGGCTGGAGTTCCTGTTTTAAAAAGACACATTGAATTACTTCAATTTCTAGAAAAATCTGGAGCAGATTTTCTTCCATCAACTATTGATAGTTATACTAGACTAAATAGATATGAAGAAGCTGAAAAAGGAATTGAAGAAAGTGCTGCTACAGGACGTGCATTATTAAATGGCTTTCCAGCAGTTAACTACGGAGTTGGTAATTGTAGGTATGTCCAAGAATCAGTTAATGTTCCCCTTCAAGCAAGACATGGAACACCTGATGGAAGACTACTGGCAGAAATAACATATGCTGCTGGTTGGAGCTCGTATGAAGGTGGGGGTATTTCATATAATGTTCCTTATGCTAAAAATGTGACAATTGAACAAACTCTTCTAGACTGGCAGTATGTCGATAGACTTACCGGTTACTACGAAGAAAGAGGAGTAACCATTAACAGAGAACCGTTTGGACCATTAACTGGTACCATTTGTCCACCATGTATTTCAAATACAGTCGCTATTATTGAAGCATTACTTGCCGCTGAGCAAGGTGTTAAAAATATTACGGTTGGTTACGGCATGGGTGGTAATATTATACAAGACGTTGCTGCAATCCATGCTTTAAGAGAACAAACTGAAGAATATTTAAAACTAGGTGGCTATCAAGATATGGTTGTTACAACTGTATTCCATCAATGGATGGGTGGATTTCCTACTGATGAAGCGGAAGCTTTAGCATTAATATCATTTTCATCTACAGTTGCAGCATTATCAAAAGCAACAAAAATGATTTCAAAATCACCTCACGAATCAATTGGTATTCCAACCAAAGAAGCTAACGGAGAAGGAATTAAAGCTTCTAAGTTTATTGTAAAACTATTACAAAACCAAGCCATGACTGAAAGTGAAGAGCTAACAAGAGAAACAAATCAAATTAAAAAAGAAGTTAAAAGTTTAATGGATGCAATATTTAAATTAGGTAATGGCGATTTAGCAATTGGAACAGTAAAAGCATTCGAACAAGGAGTATTAGATGTTCCATTTGCACCTAGCAAATATAACCAAGGCGATATATTACCAGCTAGAGATAACGATGGTTATATTAGAATATTAGAATTTGGAAATTTAGGATTTAGTGAAGAAATTAAAAACTTCCATCGTCAAAAAATTAAAGAAAGAGCGGACTTTGAAGGTCGTGAAGTTTCTTTCCAATTAACAGTTGATGATGTATATGCAGTAAGTCAAGGTGTTTTAGTCGGAAGACCACAAAGAAAGGAAAAGAAAAAATGAAAATTAAACATGTTGTATTATCTAAATCAAGTACAGGCTTTTACTTTGATGATCAAAAAGCTATTAAATCAGGAAAAGTAACTCAAGATGGTTTTTTCTATGAAGGAAAACCACAAACTGAAGGTTTTACTTCAGTAAGACAAAAAGGAGAAGCAATCTCAGTCCAGTTAGTATTAGAAAATGGTGTTGTTGGTTATGGGGATTGTGCAGCTGTACAATACTCTGGAGCTGGCGGAAGAGATCCACTATTTTTAGCTGATGATTATATGGATTTTATTAAAGAACATGTTACACCATTTTTAATTGGTAAAGATGTTAGTACTTTTAAAGAACTTGCATTAGAAGTTGATAAATTACATGTAAATGGTAAAAGAGTTCACTCAGCAATTAGATATGGTATTACTCAAGCCATTTTAAGTGCTACAGCAAATCTTCACCACTTAACAATGGCTGAAGTAATTAGAAAAGAATATAACATCACTGATCAATTATATGAACCAATTGACATCTTTTCTCAAAGCGGTGATGATAGATATAAAGCAGCTGATCAGATGATTATTAGTCGTGCTAGTGTTCTTCCGCACGCCTTAATTAACAACGTTGAAACTAAATTAGGTTACAACGGTGAAATATTAAAAGATTATGCTAAATGGTTAGTTAACCGAATTAAAACCAAAAAAGTTGATAAAGACTACAATCCAATTATTCAATTTGATGTTTATGGAACAATCGGTGAAGCATTTAATTTAGATATTAATAAAATTGTAGACTATTTAATTGAAATCGAAGAAATTGTTAAACCACTTGAACTTAGAATTGAAGGACCAGTTGATACTGGCGAGAAACAATCAACAATGGAAGCACTAAGAGATATTAGAGTAGAACTCGAAAAACGTAACTCTAAAGTTTTAATAGTAGCTGATGAGTGGTGTAACACTTTAGAAGATATTAAGATGTTTGCAGATAATAAGGCTGGACACATCTTACAAATTAAAACACCAGACCTTGGCGGTATTACTAATACTGTAGAAGCAATTTTATATTGTAACAAGTTAGGAATTGGTTCTTATGTCGGTGGTACATGTAATGAAACTAACATTTCAGCAGAAACTACAACAAATGTTGCCCTAGCTTGTAAAGCTATGCAAGTACTAGCAAAACCAGGTATGGGTGTTGATGAAGGATTAATGATTATTAAAAACGAAATGAACCGAGTAATTGCTATTGCAAATGCTCGCACTAAGTGGTGATTTTATGAAAGTTGGAGTTTCAGGAACTCTAGAATCAAATGATTGTATTATTACAGTTACCAAATCCAAAGAATTAATAATTGAAGTAAACAGTGTTGTTTATGAGTTTTTTGGTACGCAAATTTACAATTTAATTGAAGACACTTTAAAAGAGTTAAACATTAATAATGTAAAAGTAGTAATAGATGATAAAGGAGCACTTGATTTTACTATTAAATCAAGACTAATTACCGCTCTTGAAAGACTGGGGGTCTTATAATGAGAAGAAGCTTATTATTTATTCCAGGAAATAATCCTGGAATGTTAAGAAATGCTGATATATTTTCAAGTGATGCAGTTATTTTTGATTTAGAAGATGCTGTATCAATTAATGAAAAAGATAATGCTAGAATGTTAGTATCTAACTTTTTAAAATCAGTAGTAGACTATCCAGTTGAAGTAGTAATTAGAATTAATGGTTTTGATACACCTTATTACCATGATGATTTAATAGAAATAGTAAGTGATAAAATTGATACTATTATGATTCCAAAAGCTCACGCTAAAGATATCGAAAAACTAACTGAAATTTTAGAAAAACTAGAAGAAGAAAGAAAGTTAGAGCAAGAAATCAAAATTATTCCAATTATCGAACTTGCAACTTCTCTTTTAGAAGTTGAAAAGATTGCAAAATATCCAAGAGTAAATGGTATTTTACTCGGCGGGGAAGATTATACAAGCGATCTAGAAGTTGAAAGAACTGTTGAAGGAAGCGAGATTCTTTACGCAAGATCTAAAATAGTAGTTGCCTGTAAGGCATTTCAAATAGATGCCATAGATACGCCATTTACCGATGTTAATAGAAACGATTTACTTTTAGAAGACGCAAAGTTTTCTAAAGGTTTAGGCATGAATGCCAAAACGGCAATTCATCCAAATCAAGTAGAAATTATTAACGAAGTTTACTCTCCGACCCAAGAACAAATCACATGGGCAAAAAGAGTAATTATGGCATCAGAAGAAGCTAGTAAAAAAAAGCTAGGTGTTTTTAGCCTAGATGGTAAGATGGTTGATAAACCAATTATTTCAAGAGCTGAAAAAATATTAATAAAAGCTAAGAAGTTTAAACTAATTTAGTGATATTATGAAAAAAAGACTGCATTCAATTACTAAATTTAATAAATCAGGTGATTTTAAAAATCATCAAAGAAAATTAATACCCGAAGTTATAAATCAAAAAGAAATTATATTTGTTACTTCGCTTAGTGAAGCTTTTGATTTACTTAAGATTAAAGACGGGATGACTTTATCTTTTCACCATCATTTAAGAAATGGTGATTTTGTCATGAACTTAGTTAGTAATGAAGTATTTAATAGAAATATTAAAAATCTCCATTATGTACCAAGTTCAATCTTTCCTAATAATGAAGTTTTATCAAAATTAATAATTAATAAAAATATTACCAATATTACAACAAACTACTTATCAGGGCCTGTTGCTAATACTATTCAAGAAGGCAAGCTAGAGGGCTTACTTTTAATGCATACCCACGGAGGTAGAGCAAGAGCCATTGAAGCAGGGGAAATAAAAATTGATGTTTCTTTTCTTGCAACTCCCGAAGTTGATAAACTTGGAAATGGAACTGGTGCATTTGGAACATCAGCATGTGGATCACTTGGCTATGCCATAAGTGATTTAAAGTATGCTAAGAAAAAAGTATTAGTTACTGATAATGTAATAGATTTAATTGATAACCCAGAATTTGACTCTAAATATGTAGATATAGTTGTAGTAATAGATAAAATTGGCGATTCAAAAGGCATTGTATCAGGTACAACAAGAGTAACTAAAGATCCAATAGGTTTAACTATTGCGAGAGATACAGCTAAATTATTAGATGAATTAGGATTAATTAAAGATGGCTTTTCAATGCAAACAGGCGCTGGTGGTACATCACTAGCTGTTGCTAGTTATGTAAAAGATATTATGATTAAAAACAATATCAAAGGTAGTTTTGCATCTGGAGGTATTACAAGTTATTTTGTTGATTTGTTAAATGAAGGTTTATTTAACAAGTTATATGATGTTCAATGTTTTGATCTAGATGCTGTTAAATCTTATGGTACAAATCCAAATCATATTGGAATGTCAGCATCTAAATATGCAAACCCATATGATGATCCAGTTGTTGATAAATTAGATTTTGTTATTTTAGGTGCAACAGAGATCGATCTAAACTTTAATGTTAACGTAACAACTGACTCATACGGAAAAATAATTGGCGGAAGCGGTGGTCATAGTGACACTGCTCATGGTGCAAATGTTACAGTAATAGTTGCTAATTTACTACGGTCAAGAATTCCAATTATTAAAAAAGCAGTTACAACTATTACAACGCCAAGCGAAGATGTTGATATTTTAGTTACTGAAAGAGGAATTGCGATAAATCCTATTAGAACAGATTTAATAGAAAAACTAAAAAATAGTAATATTAAAGTTTTTAAAATTGAAGAACTACTAAATTTATCACACGAAATTGCTGGTGTTCCAAAAGAAATTGATATTAGAAATAATAAAGTAATTGGTGCAGTAATTTATCGTGATGGAACTTTAATAGATTATTTATATCAAAAATAAAGGTATTAAAATGATAATAAGAAGAGTATTATTGCCAACTGAAAAACAAAGAGTTATTAATTTTTTAACAAAATTCCACTTAAGTTTTGATAAAGATATTGTTGAGTCTTTTTACATTGAAGAAAATGACGAAATTATTGCAACAATATCTAGATCAAAAGACACTATCAAGTGTCTTGCAGTTGATGATTTTTGGCAAGGCCAAAACTTAACTGCCCAATTAATCCAAGAAGTTACTAATAGTTTTCACGAAGATAATATCTATCATTATTTTGTATTTACAACAATAAATAATAAAGTAATTTTTGAAGAATTAGGTTTTAACAAAATTAGTAGTAGTCAAAAAGTAATAATATTTGAAAAAGGAATAGAACTAATTAATGATCAAATTGATAAATTAAAAAATCAATTTGAATTCCATTTTGGAATTAGAGTAGAAAACCACAGTATTGGCTCAATAGTAGTTAATTGTAATCCAGTTACAAAAGGACACCAAGAATTAATTGAATATATGTCAAAGCGTCATGACTACGGGGTTGTTTTTTTAGTTTCTGAAGATTTATCATTTTTTACTTATAAAGAAAGACAATCACTTTTATATTTATCAATAAATCATTTGGACAATATATTAATATTACCTTCTACTAAATATATGGTTTCAACATTAACGTTTCCAACATACTTTTTTCATGAAGACGAAGATGTTGAACTAGAACAAAGCTATTTAGACGCCAAAATATTTAAAGATTATTTTATGCCAAAGTTTAATATTTCGAAACGTTATGTTGGAACTGAAGAAAAAGGTTATATGAAAAAATATAATAACATCTTAAAAATGGAGCTTGGACAATCATTAATTGAAGTAGATAGATTTACATTTGAAGGTGAAATCATTTCAGCTTCAAAGGTAAGAGAACTTATAAAAAAAGGAAAATATAAAGAAGCTTGTGAGCTTGTTCCAAATAGTGTTAAAACGCTATTTAATGCGATGATTAGGAGTAAATATCATGAATGAATATCAAAAGTTGCTATATGAAAAAGAAGCCTATAAACAAAATATGCAAGCTAAGTTAAAAAAACACGGAGTAGCCATAAACTTAAGTATTAATGCTCCTGGGTTCACTAAAAATTTAAATATTACTAATTTATTAATAGCACATATTGATAAGGTGTTAAATATTGATTATATAGATAAGGAAATAAATAAAAATACATGGCAAGGCACGCAAATAACATATTATTTAACTAATAAAGATCCAGAAGATATTAAAAAACAAATGATTGAATTTGAAGATACTCATGAACTAGGACGTTTTTTAGATTTAGATGTTTATGCCACAAACCGCAGTTCTAGTTTATCAAGAGATACTTTAAGAAAATGTTATTTATGTGATTTACCAGCATTTGTTTGTCAGAAAAATAAAACTCATACTCAAGATGAGCTAGAGTTTTATTATTTAAATAAAGTTCGGTCATATTTTAATAATATCGCTGAAGAAATGATCAAATCTAGTATTATAACTGAGTTAAACTTAGATCCTAAGTTTGGTTTAGTAACTCCAAAAACTAGTGGATCTCATGATGATATGGACTATAACTTAATGATTACTGCAAAGGAAGCTATTACTCCATTTTTAGTAGAGATGTTTAAAGTCAGTTATAAAGAAGCTGATATTGATGTGATTTTAACATTAAATAAACAACTAGGAATTAACGCTGAAGATGCAATGTTTAAAGCAACAAAGGGCGTTAATTGTTATAAAGGATTAATATTTAATTTAGGACTTTTAATAACAGCAACCACTTATTATGTTTCCAATATAGATAATAACTTATCATTAAAAAAAATAGTAATGTTATTTTCTAAAAAGTTTTTTGATCTAGAAGATGATAATTTAGATACATTTGGCAAACAAGTCTACGATAGTACATTATTTGGTGGAGTAAGGTTTCACTCATTACGAGGTATGCCACGTGTTTTAGATGATAAGTTAACCGGTTTAAGTGATGAAGAGTTAACTATGTCTCTAATCCATATTATTAAACATATTGAAGATTCTGTCTTTTTAAAAAGAAGTGGATCATATAGTGAGATGAACACATATAAAGAATATTTTTATGAAATTGAAAAATACGACAAAGACTTAATTTTAGAACTTACAGAGTTTCTAATATCTAGAAAAATAAGCTTTGGTGGTGCGGCAGATTTATTAGTTTGTCAAATATATTTATATAAATTTAATAATTTATTTAGCTCAATTTGAGCTTAATATAAAATAATTTAGGTGCCAAAAGGCATAACGAGGAATCAAGTTAAAATCTTGAGCTGTCCCAGCAACTGTAATAAGTAATAATTTACTAAATACCATTGGAATATCATCAATTCTGAGAAGGTTGTAAATTTAATAAGCTTTAAGCCAGGAGACTTACCTAAATTAAAAAATACTTTAAAAAGAAAGGAAGATGATATAAATGAAAGTATTTAAAAAAATAATATTAGTATTTATATTCGTTTTAGCACTTACTGGGTTAATAGGATGCAAAAATGATAATAATACAGGGGATAAAGATCCAATTAATAATGTTCCGGGGGAAGTAATTGATAAAGAAGATCCGGATGAAGAACCGGGTTATGTAGTACCTGATGAAGATCAAAAACTCATTAGTATAATAGATGCTATTTTAAAAGATATAATTGAACAACATTCAAGTAATTACTTAAAAGTAGTAGATGGTAATTTAATTAGTAATTATGATTATGTTGCAGCCATACATCTTTTAAGTAACAATCAATTTGATATTGATATTACAACTCTTCTATCTAAGGAAAAAGTAGAAGAACTTCTTACTGATGATATCGAAACTAATACATTAGGTGATGCCATAAGAGTATTAATATTAACAAGAGCATATGAACTCTTGCTACCTAATTCAGTTGGAAGTTTTGTAGAAACAATAGAAAAAAGCGGTGGCCCATTTAGTATTCCAGTAGAATTAATATTACTTGAAACTCTAAAAAATAACGACCAGCTACAAACTGAAGCATTAAAACTAATTCCAACTGTTCACGAAACGGATTGGTTTAGTGCTGACACAGCTGGATTTATTATGGCAGCAACAAGTGGGTTTGAAGTAGAAACTTCAAATCTAGTATCTTTTATCAAACAGTTAACAACCGAACAAGGTGTTAAAGGCTGGGATGATAAACCAGCAAGTGAAACAACAGCTATGGTTTTATTAGGCTACATCTCACAAGGTTTAGATATTAGCATTGAATATGAAGCAAACGCAAAAGTGAACTTATATGAGGCATTAATGGAGTTTTATGTACCAACTGAAAAAGGCTTCAAGAGCCGTTTAGACCACGATAACGCAGATTTAGCATTTGCAACACCACAAGTCTTTGCAGCACTTGCATTATATAGAACTTATTTATTAACAGGACAAAAACTTAACTTATATTATTAATGAAACAAAAAAATATAATTATTAATATAACTCTATCTATAATAGCCCTAGTAGCGATCGCTTTGGCGGTTATTGTTATTTCAAAAAGACCAACATCTGAAGAAGTTGGTCAAATTAAAATAGAGTTAATTGATATAGATAAAAATATTATAAGCGAAAAGACTCATCCATTCGAATCTAATGATACTTTATTTAAAATCTTAGATAC
>FZPS01000062.1_pt2486 | contig 11062 bp, 8 predicted proteins | sample 1817821 | NCBI WGS metagenome assembly FZPS01 (sample SAMEA104158645, study PRJEB21678) | metagenome | place: Germany | collected 2015-04-21 | reverse complement strand
ATGTTCTAAATGTGGTTCCGGACGTATAGGTAAAGGAAAGTTGTCAGGGTATGCGACACTTCAACCGATTGGAAAAGTGTTATCTTTTGGATCTGCTATTATTGCTGATGTTTGTTCAGAATGTGGATTTATTATAAACATGTATGCAGAAAAACCAGAGAAATTTATACCGAGATAAAACTATTATCTAGCTCTATCAGCCTATCATAGAAACGTCTAACTTTTGGCATCATTCTAGCCGCAGGTTGAATTTCTAATTCATTGAATATACCCTGAAGCAGGGTATCAGCTTTATCAGTCTCTTTTAATTCCCATTCGATCTCATAATCAAAAACGCCGAGATAGGAATTGACATCAAGTAATATTGGTGGTAAATCATCTCTTACACCAAATGAAAACCTTGAAGTGCGAAGATGACCAATACAATGAAAATCCATCATTGGTATGCCATGAATCTCATTCAAATCGCCAAGTAATTCTTTTTGTACTTGTTCAGGCAAACCATGACTGATATAGTTTAAAGCGTTTTCATGACTGATATGGGCATTGTATTCATAACTGTTTTGTACGGAACCTTCAACGCTCTCACCTAAGGAAACCTTACATGTCAATTCCCACTTGCCTTTGCGGGCATCTTGAATAAACCGTATACGTGTACTAAATAAACCAAGTGATGGTGGATAATCAGGAGCTAGGAAATAGTAGTTGACTTGTCTGGTAAGTTTACACTTATACTTTTTTTGTCGCAGATATCTATAAAGAGAGTGGAAGGATTCTCTATTTAATAGGTATTTTAATTCTGTTTCTATATTATTAGACATTATTACTACCTCTATTTAAGCTATTTCTGCTTTTATCTCTTTATAAATTTTACGAGACTATTCTATCATATGTTTTAGTCTTGTCCCAGCCCTACAAAGCGATATCCTTCATACAGGAGAGTTTCAATTATCACGGGCAGAGCTTCAATGGCAGCATCTCTATTATCCCGTCCACCAGCGCTGTGCATGAGAACAATTGCTCCGGGATGAGCATTTTCTACTACACATGTAACGATTTGCTCCGGGTTATCGAAATACCAGTCCATCGAATCAACAGACCAGCAGATAACACGATAACCGGCTTCAACTAATGCTGGCATTTGAGAACGGTTTACAAGACCATAGGGTGGCCTGTACAGTTTTGTATCAATACCATAGTCAGTAATTCGCTGCTCTGCTTTATTTACTTCATCTAATACTTCATTGGTACTTATATCTGTAGGTCGTTCATGGCTCCAACTATGGTTGCCAATGCTGTGTCCAGTGTCCAGTATGGTTTTCACTGTTTCGGGATACCTATCCATTTGTTGACCAAGCATAAAAAATGTGCCGGGAATCCCGTATTTATTTAATATATTAACTACTTCCAGGGTAGCTTTTTCATCAGGCCCGTCATCAAAGGTAAGCGCTATGATTTTCTCTGATGTATCAAGGGATATTAAAAAAGAATCCGGGAATTCCTGATTTAATAACTTTGCTTTACTTCTAAATTGTGCAAGATGTTCATCAATCTCTGGTTCTAGTTGAATTGGTATCTCCCGTACAAATACTTTTGAACTAAGCGATTGTCCTGCTTGAACATCTGAGGTGTTTTGTAAGTTATTTTTTGGTTCGCTATTTTCTATATCTGACTCAATTATGTCCGTTACATATGAATGTTGTTGTATGTTTAACTTTTTTTCTTCCATGTATGAAGGTGGATTTATTTCAGGCTGTTCTACAGGGGATTTAGTAATAAATTTAATGTACAAACCAGCACCCAACATAGAAATTAAGCAAGATGCAATCAGTATAATCCTATGCCTTTTTATTCTCAATGGGATCTCTCCAAATAAATAAATGTATTTTTCTGGATTTATTATTTTGACCTAAATTGATTATTTTATTCATCAAAAGTATACATGCATTAGGACATTAACATAATGAATAAACATGGTACTGGAGCTAATAGTGTTTATATGAGAATGGAGAGGAAATGAAAATCATATCAGACTGGTTGAAAAGTTGGACTACTGTTTATATAATAAAAATAGTATATGGAAAGGCAGGGAGGTGGTTTAATGACATCTGATGAGCGCAGGGATAAAATCATTGCTTCTTTAAAGCAAAGCAATTCGCCATTAACCGGTGCAAGTCTGGCGAAGCAATATAAGGTAAGTAGGCAAATTATTGTACAGGATATTGCAATTCTTCGGGCAGCAGGACATGATATCATTGCCACGCCCCAGGGTTATTTAATACCCCGTACTAATCAAACACGAAGCATTACTCGAGTTTTCGCTGTTAAGCATAATCCGGAAGATATAAAGGATGAATTGAATACAATAGTTGATTATGGTGGTAAGGTTTTAGACGTTATTATTGAACACCCAGTGTATGGAGAATTCAAGGCCAGCCTGATGATGTCTTCCCGAAGAGATGTAGCGGCCTACCTTGCTACCATGGAAAAAGAGGAAGCGGAGCCTTTGTCAAAATTAACTGAAGGAGTACACTTGCATACAGTAGAAGCAGAAAGTATTGCTATATTAAATCAAATAGAAAAGATTTTGGAGGTAAAGGGATATTTACTAAGTTAGCGACAGAAATATCAGATATCACATTTCACTGGTTTTCATAAAGGCCATCCTGTCCAGCTCTTCTGCCTTCTTTGAAATGTCTTCCCGGCTGATAATATTTTTTTCCAGAAGCAACTCAATAATGCTGGTAATAGCAAGGGTATTTCTATACTCGATTTCCTTAATGTCTCCGATTTGGGCCATGATTTCCAGTTTATTCATGAAAAGTTACCTCCATTTTAGTAAATACTATAAGATATTATTATCCTTGCCGGCGCTGGCATAGTTTATACAACAGATATAATCAAGTTAAGCCTAAGGGATTTTAAACGTTTGCAGTACTACAAAAAATATTTGCATATAAAAGATAATGGTGTATAATAATTAACAAAGCGAAGAAAGGAACTAGTAGGTTGAAATCCCTTCTTTCAGAGAGTCGGTGGTTGGTGCAAACCGGCGGCGGGTTCTTCCGAATCCATCCTGGAGCTGTATGCTGAAAGCATATTAAATGCATAAGCATTACCGGTACGGGCCGTTATTCCGTTCAAGGTGGGGAGATATTTCTCTCAACCGGGGTGGCAACGCGGGTTTTTATTACTCGTCCCTGAGGGGGCGGGTTTTTATTTTTTGGAGGTGTTTATAGTGTTAGATATAAAGTATATTCGTACCAATCCGGATATTGTTAGTGAGGCATTGGAAAAGCGTAATGCTCAGATCAGTTTGGATGATTTTCTTAATCTTGACAAGCAAAGAAGGGAATTCATTCAAGAAGTAGAGCAATTAAAGAATAAACGCAATACAGTTTCCCAGGAAATAGCTCGACTCAAAAGAGATAAAAAGGACGCAGAGCCTCTGATTGCTGAAATGGGGCAGGTATCTCGCCAAATTAAGGAATTGGATGACAAGGTCAGGGAAGTAGATGAGCAGCTAAAAAATATCCTTATGATGGTGCCTAATATTCCCCATGAATCAGTGCCGGTTGGCAACAGTGATGAAGACAATAAGGAAATTCGCAGCTGGGGCACGCCTACTGAATTTAACTTTGAACCTAAAGCCCATTGGGATATTGGTGAGGATTTAAATATATTGGATTTTGCAGCAGCAGCGAAAGTTACAGGAGCCCGTTTCACCTTTTACAGGGGTCTGGGCGCCCGTTTGGAACGTGCCCTCTTTAACTTTATGATGGATATGCATGCCCAAAAGCATGGCTATTCAGAAATATTTCCGCCATATATGGTGCATCGCCGCAGTATGGAGGGCACTGGCCAGCTTCCAAAATTTGAGGAAGATGCCTTTAAGATAGATGGTTCTGAGTACTTCCTAATCCCAACAGCTGAAGTGCCAGTTACAAATCTTTATCGTGAGGAAATACTTAATGGAGATGAGCTGCCAATAAAGCATGTTGCATACAGTGCTTGTTTCCGTGCAGAAGCCGGTTCAGCAGGCAGAGATACAAGAGGTTTAATTCGACAGCATCAATTCAACAAGGTGGAACTAGTTAAATTCACAAAACCGGAACACTCCTATGAAGAACTGGAAACATTGGTTCAGGATGCTGAGCAGATTTTGAAGGAACTGGGCCTGCCCTATCGAGTATCATTGCTATGCACAGGCGACCTTGGCTTTTCATCTGCCAAAACCTATGATTTAGAAGTTTGGATGCCCAGTTATCAAAGATATGTAGAGATTTCATCCTGCAGTAACTTTGAGGATTTCCAGGCACGCAGAGCGGATATTAAATACCGGGAAGGAACTAAAGGAAAGGCTCAATTTGTTCATACATTGAATGGTTCTGGAGTTGCTGTAGGGCGTACAGTTGCTGCTATTTTAGAAAACTACCAGCAAGAGGACGGTTCTGTTATCATTCCAGAAAAATTGAGACCTTATATGGGAGGAGTAGAGAGGATTACCAGGTAAATCCTCTCTACCCTGAATGTACTGAACTAAAAATTATTGACATAGAATGTCCATTTTGTTATACTATAAAAGTGCCAGCTCGTAAGACTGGGCTAAATGGAGAGATGTCCGAGTGGTTTATGGAGCTGGTCTTGAAAACCAGTGACACCGAAAGGTGCCGGGGGTTCGAATCCCTCTCTCTCCGCCATTTATTTCTAACACCTAATAATACGGAGAAGTACCCAAGTTGGCCGAAGGGGCGCCCCTGCTAAGGGCGTAGGTCGGGTAACCGGCGCGAGGGTTCAAATCCCTCCTTCTCCGCCATAATTTGTCTGAAAACCCGCTTAAATAGCGGGTTTTCGGTTATTTAAAACATAAATTCCGGTATTCTAATACTATAGTATAAAAGACTTATTGAGAACACTGATTAATTCATTATGGTCTTAATTAAAACTATTTCTAACCGAGATATTGTGATATAATAAGGGAAGTTTTGGTACAATACTACTTATCACAATAATTGTGGCAGTTCCATTTATATTTACAAAGCTTTAGGGTAAGAAACCTATATTCTTTTCATTATTTCTTATAGTAAGTATAATTCGGATATGTTCTTTCAGTTACGATTTAAGGCAGGGGAATTTAATGAAACAAGGCACAATGTCAGCTAGGGCTTTTTTTCTCATAATAATCCTTTGCTCATTGATGTTGAGCTGCTCGTGCGGACAACCTGCAAACCAAGCAAAGGCTATTGAGGGGAAAGTCGACCTTACGGAACATCAGACAGGAGGTCATACAGTAAAACTAGATGGAGAATGGGAGTTTTACTGGGAAGAATTCTTGATTCCTGAAGATTTTAGAGGAGCTGAGAAGAAAAAAACAAATTATATTGAAGTACCTGGCTCATGGAATACATATATTACGAATGATAGTAAAGCTTCGGGAAATAGGTATGCAACCTACAGGCTGCTCTTTGAAACCCCAAATAGTGCAAAACTTGGTCTAAAAATTCCGAGAATGTTTACGGCGTATCAGCTTTGGATCAATGGGGAACAGATTGCTTCCGCGGGAGTCGTTGGTAAAAGCAGAGATGAGATGAGCCCCCAGTATCTGCCTCAGGTAGCTCTCTTTTCATCACAGCAGGGTGAAAATGAAATCGTTATACAGGTATCCAACTTTAATCATAGAAGTGGAGGCATCCATGAAAGTATTGTATTAGGCAGTGAGAAACAGATCCTGGATATGCGGTATAAAAAAATAGCATACGAATTCTTACTGTTTGGCAGCCTGATGATTATGGGATTGTATCATATCATTTTGTTTTGCTTCAGAAAGGCGAATTTGTCACCTCTTTATTTTGGACTGTTCTGCTTGTTTTTAGCTATCCGAACTCTGCTGGTTGGGGAACGTATGTTAATATACTTATTTCCGTCTTTCAGTTGGGAAATTGCACATAAACTTCAGACACTGACCTTCTATTTAGGGGTTCCTATGATTGTCACATTTTTCAGGGTAGTTTTTCCTGACCATTTTCATCAAAGAACAGTTCGAATTATCCAAGTAATTGCATCTTTATTTGCTGCTCTGGTTCTGCTAACACCTGTGAGGATATTCAGCGTGGCTAACCCTGGGTATCAATTATTTGCTCTTTGCACCATCGTATATTTAATTATTACCTTTATAAAAGTTATTCTCCAAAGGGAAAAGGGTAGCTGGTTAATCATTGTTGGAGGACTTGCTATTATTTTGACCAGCCTTAATGATATCATTTTTTTAAGCATTTGGATGAATGATTATAGCATCCCGTTTTTGCGACAAATTATTAAAACTGATAATCTTTCCGCTGTGGGGCAATTAATTTTTGTGTTTACCAACTCTATGATACTGGCAAAACGGTTTTCTGATTCCCTGAAGCATGAAGAAAAGATGACACAAGAGCTCAAGACAATTAATCAGAATCTGGATGATTTAGTAAAGAAACGAACAGAGGATTTGGAAGAATCAAAGAGAAAGTTGCAGAAGGCCAATCATGCCCTTGAGCAGATGACGCGCATAGATCCATTAACAGGGCTATGGAATAGGCGGCATTATAATGGGACCATGGAAAATGAATGGAACCGGTGCCTCCGTAATCAAATGCCTATTGCTTTAATGATGCTAGATATTGATTATTTCAAGAAATACAATGACTGCTATGGACATGCAGCTGGCGACAAGTGCCTAATAAAAATTTCCCGGATACTTCAGGGGCTCTTTAGACGTGCAAGTGACATTATTATTCGTTTCGGAGGAGAAGAATTTGTCATAATTATGCCGGAAACTAATAAAGATCAAGCGATAAAAATTGCCGACAGGGTTCATAAAAAAATTGAGGAATCAAATATAGTTCATGAATGCTCACCCATCTCTCGGGTGTCTGTGAGTATCGGCGTTACCTCCTTTGTGCCAGAACTTCATCAATCATTTGAAGAATTGCTGCTGAAAGCTGATAATGCGCTGTACCTGGCAAAGAATTCGGGGCGAAATCAATATCAATACTCACCATAATATATATATAAATTTTTACTGTAAGTGATTAAAGGGTAATTACCTTTATGGGTAGATTATCTTTTTTGCTAATATTGCTGAGGAATTTGAGTTAATTGATGCTATAATAATCTTGTACAGGTATTTTAATATAAATTAAAAAATGCAATTTAAATCATAATGAATGTCGTTTTTGTTATGGAGGGGTACCATGAAAGAGAAGATGTACTGGTTAGAGTATCAAAGTGATGGGGTATTTTTGGTTATCAAACCATTTTCGGGTTCCTTACAAGAAAAAATTAAAGAGGTTTTTGAATATATCAACAGAAAAGAAGTAGAGAACTATGATGTAGAAGCAATTGTCCAAGCTATTAAGATGGATAAAAAACAAAAAGTAAAGATAGCGGAGTTGCAAGAAGAAAAGCCTATAGATGAGAGTGTGAATGTATACACATCAGCTGGAGATATGGAAGCTTTTATTGAACTTTTGCCTCCTGATGGTGGAAGAATTCTAACAGTTGACGATATTATCAGTAAGTTGCAAGAAGAAGGCATTGTATATGGGATTAACAAAAATAAAATTGAAGAATTGTGTTCTAACAGACAATATAACAAAAAAATACTGGTCGCTACAGGCAGTTCTCCAGTTGAAGGGAAAGATGCCGAACTTGAATTCCATGTAAATTTATATAAACAACCGAAACCAAGATTAAACGAAGATGGTTCAGTAGACTACCGTAGTTTGGACGCCATTGAACTCGTTACAAAAGGAGATAAGCTCGTAACCCTCATTCCGCCTCAAGAGGGTATAGAGGGCCGTACTGTTACTGGAAGGGTACTTAAGCCAAAGGCTGTTAAATATAAAGCTTTACCAAAGGGAAAAAACACAGAAATTTCAAAAGACAACTTATCACTAATAGCTTTAGAAAGTGGAAAAGTTGAAATTGTAAATGGTAAAGTTACTGTTAAAACCGTATATGAAATTAGAGGAGATGTTGATTTTTCAGTCGGGAACATAGAATTTCAGGGGGATGTTATTGTTCATGGCAATGTATCAGCAGGATTTACAATTAATGCGGGAGGATCCATAGAGGTAAGAGGCGTAGTAGAGGGTGCCTACTTGTTTGCTGAAAAAGATATTATATTAAAACGGGGATTTCGAGGATTAGGCAAAGGAACAATGGACGCTAAGGGAGATGTGGTGGCTCGCTTTATAGAAAACGGAACTGTCAACGCAAAGGGGAGTGTAAAGGCAGAAGTTATTTTACAAAGCCAAATACAGTGTGGGGATGAGGTTATAGTAAGTGGTAAGAAAGGATTAATTTCTGGAGGAAGTGTAAGCGCTACAAATCGAATAAGCGCCATAACTGTCGGATCTCCTTTAGCTACACCTACTGTTTTACAGATTGGGGTAGATCCATTCACTAAACAAGAGTACGCTGATTTAGAGGCTGAGCTGAAAGAACTCAAATCTGAAGAAGAGAAACTTTTGCAGGCTTACGAAGTGTTAAAGCGTCTGGAACAACTCGGCCGCTTAACTATGGATAAACAAATTATAAAAGAAAAGGTTGAACAGAGGTTGCCAGAGGTCATAAACAGTATTAGGCAAAAAGAGGAACAACTTAGAAAGCTGACAACTGCCCAATCTGCTGTTAATGGAAATATAAACGTTATGAAGGTTATTTATCCTGGTACTGATTTAGTGATAGGAAACGTAGTGAAGAAGATAAAAGATCCGATTAAGTATGCTACATTTAAAAAAACTGATGATGGAATCGTTTATGTATCATTTGAGGGTTAAGTTTGTTGACACTCTGCGTACTCCATCAATCCCCGTTCACTATCAATTTCTTGTGGATAGGGATAATTGTTAGCTATTTTTTCAAATGCAGCTTTTATCTGAGATGCCCTTATACTATCTTTTTCAAATAATAAGGCATAGACATATTTAGTGCGCAATACAGAAGGAAAGTCTTTCATGGACTTCATAAATTTCTTCTGTTGATTAGTCAGCATTTTATCCAGCTGTTCCTGCCTGTTTTTATTAACTAGTTCGCAGTAAATCCGATCCACCACCAATAGATGACGGTGAATATCAACTATACCGGTATCCATTTGGAGCAATTTTGCCATTGTTTCATCAGCTTTTTCCAGCTCCATGGCATCCATCATTCTGTTACAAGCAAATACCCCGATTACAGCAATTAGTACATTTTTCAAGGATTCCGGTGATGGCATGGTAAACCACTCTTCTGGCATGTCCTTTAATCGTACCCCTTTTGCAATTTGTTCACTTACCTTAAGTTGGATCCAAAAAGCCTTCATCGCTTCCGGGTTTTTGCCTAGGGAAAGAGCATTATATCCATCATTATTTACCGGACCCAATTGCATGGGGATGCCATTCATAAGTCCAAAAATTATTCCCACTACAGAAATTAGGATGAAAAAAATAGATAAAAACTGATTATTACCGCAAATAAAAAACGGTCCAATAAATATTGCTGCAGAAAAGATATTTATAATGGATCCACCCAAATTATATAGAACAAATGGAATTTTACCGTCCTTCATATCGGGAGGTTGCATTAGGCATTGTCCAGCTGTTCCCGCTAACTTAAACTTACCAAGTTTAATACCTTCATCTTTTTTAAGCCATATAAAGCTGCCAATTCTAAAAGATAAAAATTTATAACCAGTCATCCATCCAAAGAGTAAATGTCCTGTTTCATGTAAAATAATTTGTAGGAAGACAGCCATACTTAGAGATATAAAAACACTTCCTAGGAATAAAAGAATTTCTCCTTTTGAGTGTCCAGATTCTACTAAAGAACTAATATATGCTGCCAAAAAAAAGCCTATCGAGAAGCCGATTATAAGCAAAAGAAAAATTACTAACACCGCTTGTAGTTGTCTTTTTATCTTTTTTTTCTTATTTGTTCCTATTTCAGCCATACAAACCCCTTGATTGTTTATTTTTCTTAATTCTTTTTGGTTTTTATCCTTGTTATAAATACTTTGGAATTTACTCTCTAAGGTTAATAGGGAAAACTTACGGAAAGCATAGGGAACGCTTGTTCGTACATCTAAAATATTGTATAATATATATAGATATATGAGGCAAATAGCCAGCTAAACTTTCCTTGTGTAAAACTAATACAAGCTAATAATAAACAGCTTTATTATATGATAATTCAGGATTAATAATCAAGACAGTCTTATTATCTATAATAATGTTTTCTAGAAATGTTTAGTGAGAAGTTCAGTGAAAAGGAGGCAACCGATGTATGAAAAGCAGAACCTATATTGCAATCGACCTAAAGTCTTTTTATGCTTCGGTTGAATGTGTAGAGCGCGGGCTTGATCCCATGTCTACTAATCTTGTTGTGGCCGATACCAGCCGGACGGAAAAAACAATATGCCTTGCTGTAACCCCTGCTCTCAAAACACATGGTATTCCGGGAAGACCAAGGCTGTTTCAGGTTGTCCAAAAAGTCAAGGAAGTTAACGCCAGAAGGCTGAGTAAGGCGCCGGGGCGGATATTTACCGGGTCTTCTGTAAGTAATATTGAATTGGAATCTTGTCCAAGCCTAGCTCTTGATTACATTATAGCACCGCCCAGGATGGCATATTACATGGAGTACAGCACCAGGATTTATGATATTTACTTAAAATATATTGCCCCCGAAGACATTCATGTATATTCCATTGATGAGGTTTTCATGGATGTTACCAATTACTTAGAAACATATAAGCTCTCAGCACGGGAGCTTGCTATGAAAATAATTTTAGATGTTCTTGAGTCAACCGGCATCACTGCTACGGCAGGAATAGGTACAAATCTATACCTTGCCAAGGTTGCTATGGATATTTGGGCGAAGCGCATTCCTATGGACAAGAACGGTGTCCGAATAGCCGAACTGGATGAAATGAGTTATCGACGTCTATTATGGACTCATAGGCCGCTCACAGATTTTTGGCGTGTGGGGAAAGGATATGCAAAGAAGCTTGAGCAGGCTGGCCTTTATACAATGGGTGACATAGCAA
>FZPS01000017.1_pt64 | contig 11063 bp, 8 predicted proteins | sample 1817821 | NCBI WGS metagenome assembly FZPS01 (sample SAMEA104158645, study PRJEB21678) | metagenome | place: Germany | collected 2015-04-21 | reverse complement strand
AGGAAAATCTTATGTTACCTATGAGGGGCTTTTGGATTTAGCCCATCAACATAATTTAAAATCCTTAGAAGTGGAATTAATTCAAATTCCTACAAAGGAAAACAATATGACTGCCATATGTAAGGCAACTGCCACCACAGAAGACAAAATATATACAGATATTGGTGATGCTAGCCCCCAATCAGTTAACAATACTATAGCACCCCATTTGATTCGAATGGCCTCCACTAGAGCTAAAGCTAGAGTACTTAGGGATTTAACTAATGTAGGAATGACTGCTGTAGAAGAAATATCCTATAATGAAGAAACGTCTGAATACAATGAACCTTATATAGCCAATGAAGAACCACCAACTAAAAGGCAATTAGAAACTTTAAAAAAATTAGCAGATGAATTAAACATAGCTATTAATTATGAAAATTTAACTAAAAGAACTGCTGGTAATTTAATATCTAAAATGCTAGATGAAGTAAAAAAAGCCTAACAATCAGCTAGACTTGATAGGCTTTTTCTTTGCAATTTCAACTAATAGTTGACTTAATAGTATAGAATTGTGACGAATGTAATCTTTTTTAATGTCTATTAAATTTTCCTTAATAAGCCTAATACCCTTCTCTTTTAATATCCTCTCATCATTTTCCCCTAATATTACTGGCTTAGAACCGTCCGAAGTATATTTTTTTAATACTTCTTGGGGGATTTCCCCAGTATTTGCTATTACATAATCTAATAGATCCTTTCTGCTATGAGAAAGTATTCCCTTAACATGGTCTAATACAGTATAATCATCTGTTTCTCCAGGTTGAGTCATTATATTGGTAATATACACTTTTGGTGCTTTAGATTCATATATTTTATCCACTATGTTATTTACCAATAAATTAGGTATAACACTAGTATATAAACTACCAGGACCTAGTACTATTAAGTCTGCTTCTTCTATAGCCTCTATAGCTTCTATTAATGGATAGCTCTCCTTAGGTTCTATATAGACTCTGCGAATTTTACTTGATATTTCCTTGCATCTTTTAGGAATCTCTGATTCTCCTTTTACAATCTCACCATTTTCCAATTCAGCATACAAAACCACATCTTCAAGAGTCATAGGAAGCACTTTCCCTGTTACTGCTAGTACATTGCTGGTTTCTTTTACTGCCATTTCAAAACTTCCACATATTTCATTCATGGCAGCTAAAAATAAGTTTCCAAAATTTTGTCCCTTTAATTTTCCTTCACTAAATCTATATTGTAATAGTTTTTCCATGATAGGTTCAGTATTGGCAAGAGCTAATATACATGATCTAATATCTCCTGGAGGGAGCATACCTAAATCCTCTCTTAATATACCTGAACCTCCTCCATCATCAGCAACAGTTACAATAGCGGTAATATTAGATGTAAATTCTTTTAATCCTCTAAGCAATATGGAGAGTCCTGTGCCCCCACCTATAACTACCACTTTAGGTCCTTTGGATAATACCCTTTCTCTATATATTATATTATTTATATCCTCTCTGTTTAATTCCTTATTTCCATTGGATTTACTCACACTTGTAATTATATAATTAAAAATTTTTCTAGCAGAAAATATTATAAGAGATATTCCAGAAATTGAAAATAAAATTTTTATACCAGTTTTATATTTAACAATTATATCATACATAAAACCAGATAAACCTATCGAAAATAAAAATATTCCTAATAATCCCAAAAATATCCAACCTGTAAGTATCAATTTAGGTTTATATTTTTTAATCATGAAAATTACCCTTTCTAATCTAGTTTATAATCTCTGTGACTCGCTATAGCTCTATGTCCATTACTTTTAAGTTCATCTACTATTTTATTAGTTATAGCTACAGAACGATGCCTTCCGCCAGTACATCCTATTCCTATTATAAGCTGGGTTTTACCTTCCTTTATATAAAAAGGTATTAAAAATTCCAGCATATCCAACAATTTTTCTAAAAATGTATTAGTCTGTTCCCAAGCAAATATATAATCCTTCACAGCTTTATCTTCTCCAGTTAAATCCCTTAACTCTGGAATATAATAAGGGTTGGGAATAAATCTCACATCAAACACCAAATCCGCATCTAATAATATCCCATGCTTAAATCCAAAAGATACAACAGATATGGTAAGTTGTCTAAACTCCTCTCCTTCTACAAATATTTTGGATATTTCCTCCTTCAACATTCCTATGGTTAATTTAGAAGTATCTATTATATAATCTGCTCTATTTTTTATATTCTCTAACAACACCCTTTCCTTTTCTATTCCATCTATAATTCTTCCATAGGGATTTAATGGATGAGGTCTCCTAAGTTCTTTATACCGCTTTACCAAAACAGGATCTTCTGCATCTAAAAACAATATCCTATATTTTATATTCATATTTTCTAATTCTTCTAAACTATCAAATAGATCTTGGAAAAATATTCCACCTCTAATATCCACCACTACAGCTACTTTATCTATGGTGCCTTTAGACTTACAACATAATTCAGCAAACTTAGGTAATAAAGTTGGGGGAAGATTATCCATGCAATAATATCCCATATCTTCCATCGCCTTCATAGCTTGACTCTTCCCTGCTCCAGACATTCCTGTAATAATAACAAATTCCAATAAAAACCCACCTCCTGGTTTATTCCTTTGCATTTACTATCCTACATATAGGTACTTTAGCTTCCAATGCCCTCTGTATCCCTTGTTGAAATTCCCCTACGTCTGAAGGATGATGAGCATCGCTGTTTATATAAAATTTAACTTTTGTATTTAATGCTTTCTTTATATTTTCTACAGATAATTGACTATGATGGGAATTTATCTCTAAAGCAGTATTATGCTTATAAGCAACTTCCCCTACCTTTTCTATATCCAATTTAGCTTTAGAACCAGGATGGGTAATTATATCTATTGGATATTTTTCTATAGCTTTAATTACTGCTTCAGTATTTAAATCCACCATATTATCATTTAAAAAAGGTAGCACTTTGGATAAATAATTTAAACCATAAAAATACCACATACTCTTTGCGTTGTTGGGAATTATACCATAATGGAATCCCAACAATAATATATCCAATACTTCTAACATACTATCATCCACATCTATATTTCCATCATAATCCATTACATTAGCCTCTATCCCTAATAATATATTAATTTCTTTATATTCTTTATTTAGTTCGTCTATTTCTTTTCTCATTTTAAATATATTATCCCTCTTTATACCATATATAATATGTCCTGGTCCATGATCACATATGGCTATTTCCTTTAATCCCTTATCTATTGCAGCCTCTACATTATCCCTAATGGTACCTTTTCCATGACTATATATGGTATGGGTATGGTAATCTCCTATTATCTGCATATTTCGCCCTTCCTAATCTCCTATTATCTTTATTTCTGGTTCTAATAATATATCAAACTTATCCCTTACAATCTTTTGAACTGTTTTTATAAGGGTAAATACATCTTCAAACGTAGCATTGCCTCTGTTTATAATAAATCCACAATGTTTTTCAGAAACTTGTGCATCTCTAAATCTTAAACTTCTCAAACCCGCATCATCAATTAACTTGCCTGCATAATGCCCTATTGGACGTTTAAATGTACTTCCTCCACTGGGATATTCCAATGGTTGTTTGGATTTTCTTTGATAAGCTAAATCCTTCATTTTCTGTTCTATTGTGGAATAATCTCCATTCTTTAATTGAAACTCCACAGCAAGAACTATAAGCTCATCATCCACTACTCTACTTCCTCTATATCTAAAATTCATCTGCTCCCTTTCTAATTCCAGTATATTGTTTTCTTTATCCAATACCCGAACCTTAGAAACTATATCCTTCATCTCGCCCCCATAGGCTCCAGCATTCATAGTTATAGCTCCTCCTACAGTTCCTGGTATGCCACTGGCAAATTCAAATCCTGTTAGAGAATTTTCCAATGCTTTTTTACCTACTATGGATAATAAAGCACCACTTTGACAAATAATCCTATCATCTACTACATCTATTTTATCATATCCTTTGCCAATCTTTATAACTACTCCTCTAATACCTGAATCCTTTACAAGTAAATTGGTTCCATTCCCCATAACAAAGTATTTTATATTATTATTCCTACAAAATTTAATGGATTCTACAATATCTTCTTCCCTTTTAGGTATTATCATTATATCTGCTGGTCCACCTATTTTAAAGGAAGTGTGATTTTTCATAGGTTCATCAAGTAAAATTTCTCCAAAATTTAATTCTTTAAATTGTTCATATAGCTTTTCCTTTTCCAAAATACCACTCCTATATCCTCATTTTAAATTATTTTTCAACTTATTTATTTTTATTTTAGCATCTTCTATAGCCTCATAGGAAGGCTTTTTCCCCAAAAGGGCATTTATTATTTCTTCATGGATTATGGAATCTATCTCGTTCCAATTATCTACAATAGGCATGTAGTGGGTATAAGATAGACTTTCTTCTATTCTTTTCATATTGATATTATCTGTATACATATCCTCTATGCCTCTTTTAACTGTGAATAGGCTAATTTCTTCTAAAAGTTTTTGATTGGAATTTGTAGTTAAGTGTTTTAAAAATTCAACACACATTTTCATCTTCTTAGGATCCTCATCCTTTATTATTCCATAAGAAATTATATCGCTACTTAAAATCACTGGCAAGTTTTTGTCCCCTGTAGGGAAATTCACCACTTCAAAATTAAAACCGTTCTCTTCTTTATAGGATTTTTCCAATACATCTACTGCCCAAGAACCTGTAGCAAAAGCTGCCACTCTTTGATCTTCAAAAAACATATTCCAAGCATCCTTCTCCCCTATTATACCAAAAAAATCAGGTACAATTCCATGTTTATATTTTAAATCCATCAATCTTTCTAAGCCTTTAATAGCTTTCTCACCATAAAAACTATATTCTAATCTTTTAGGTTCTATAAACTGAGCTCCATCAGATAGTATTATCCCCCAAATATGATAATTATTTGGACCAACATAAGCTAAAAATCCATATTGGTCTATAACACCATTTCCTTGAGAATCATAAGTTAATTGCTTTAAAGTATCTACAAATTCCTCATAAGTCCAATTTCCATCTATGGGAGGGCTAACCCCCCTTTCATAAAATTTATCTAAATTTATATATATAGCACTTGTAGTCATAGCTATAGGTAAAGCCTTCAATTCCTTATTATATGTTACAGGTATTAATGCTTGATGTTTAAATTCCTCTAATTCTTCATTTTCAAAATAATCGTCTAAAGTTTCTAATATATCTAAATTTGAAAAGCTTAAATCTATAGGAATTATGTCTGGCATAGTATCCTTATTATCATCCTTAGATACAATTTCTATATATACTCCTGGATTTTGTTTTTCAAAGGTTCGAATTCTATTTTGTAGCCATTTATAAGAACCTTTCCTAGAAAAATCCCATATCTCTATTATACCCTTATAAGGTTCTTCTTCTACCTTTTCTAATTGAATAAAATTATTTATAAATAGATTATAAGTCCAAACTAATATAAATCCAACTAAAATAAATAAAACTATTCTCCTCAAAATAGCCACCTCCTACAATATAAATATTCATCGGAAATAACCATTATGTAAAGAATAGTTTTATATCACTAACCAATCTTTTCCTTTAAAAAATATTGGCTTCAACTAAAAATGGGACATTGAGATCTGTTCCCAATGTCCCAGCTTTTTTTAATCTTCTGCCATCTTCTTATATTTTTCGTATCTTTCTTTAGCATCTCTTTCTGCTGCTTTGAATAATTCTTCTGCTTCTTCTGGGAAGGTACGTTTTAGTGATGTATATCTTACTTCAGAGTTCAAGAAGTCCATAAATGGTTCTGTTGGTTCTTTAGAATCTAGCACAAATGGATTCTTGCCTTCTTCTTTTCGTCTTGGGTCAAATCTATATAGATGCCAGTATCCACAGTCAACTGCTCTCTTTTCTTGTCTTATGCTAGTTCCCATGCCTGTCCTTATACCATGATTGATACATGGTGCATAAGCTATTATTAGGGATGGTCCATCATAAGATTCTGCTTCTTTTAATACTTTAACTAAGTGGTTCATATTAGCTCCTAGGGCTACTTGTGCTACATATACATATCCATAGGAAGCTGCCATCATGCCTAAGTCTTTCTTTCTTACCTTCTTACCAGAAGCTGCAAATTTAGCAACTGCTGCTGTAGGTGTTGCCTTAGATGATTGACCTCCTGTATTGGAATATACTTCTGTATCAAATACTAGTACATTTACATTTTCTCCTGAAGCTAATACATGATCTAATCCGCCATATCCTATATCGTAAGCCCAACCGTCTCCACCAAATATCCATACAGATTTCTTGATTAGATAATCCTTTAATCCCTTTATTTCTTCAAGTATTTCATTAGCTCTTTCATTATCTAATTTTTTATCTAATTTTGGTATTATAAGCCCTGCTGCTGCTTTGGATGCTTTTGGATCGTCTTTTCCTTCTAACCATTTATTAAATACTTCATTTAATTCTTCATCTACATCTAATTCGATAAACTCTTTCATCAAGTTTTCAAGTTTTTCTCTTATCTTCTTAACTGCTACCGCCATACCATATCCATATTCTGCATTGTCTTCAAATAAAGAGTTAGCCCAAGCAGGTCCTCTACCATCCTTATTTGCACAGTATGCCATTGATGGTGCACTAGCTGCCCAAATGGATGAACAACCTGTAGCGTTAGCTATGATCATTCTATCTCCAAATAGTTGAGTTACCAACTTAGCATATGGAGTTTCTCCACAGCCTGCACATGCTCCTGAGAATTGTAGTAGTGGTTGCTTAAATTGACTTCCCTTCACAGTTGTTTCTGGCATTAAATCTTCTTTAGGTTCTACATTATCTATTGCATAATCCCAATTCTTGGATTGTACTTCATATTGTTCTTCAAATGGCTTCATAACTAATGCTTTTTCTTTTGCTGGACATATATCGGCACAGTTTCCACATCCTGTACAATCTAGTGCTGATACTTGTATGCGGAACTGATAATTTTCTAATCCTTTTCCTATAGCCTTCTTAGTTTCAAAAGTTTCTGGAGCATTCTTCTTTTCTTCTTCGTCTAATAGGAATGGTCTTATTGCTGCATGAGGACATACATAGGAACATTGATTACATTGGATACAATTTTCCATTATCCATTCTGGTACCTCTACAGCTATGCCACGTTTTTCATATGCTGATGTACCATGAGGGAATGAACCATCTTCTCTACCTACAAAGGTACTAACTGGAAGTTTATCTCCTTCTTGTCTATTCATTGGAAATACAACTTTTTCTATGAATTCTGGTAATTCTTTTTCTTCTTTTACTTCTACTTCTTCATCTTTTGCATCTTTCCAAGATTCTGGTACATCTACTTTAACTAATGCTTCAATTCCCATATCTACTGCTTTATGGTTCATATTAACTATTTCTTCACCTTTTCTTCCATATTGTTCTACTATGGAATCCTTCAAATATTTTATAGCATCGTCTATTGGAATTACATTAGCTAGCTTAAAGAATGCAGATTGCATTACCATATTTATTCTTCCACCAAGTCCTACTTCATTTGCTATTTTTGTTGCATCTATTATATAAAAGTCTATATTATGTTCTGCTAGATATCTCCTCATGGAAGCAGGTAAATTTTCTTCTAATTCATCTTCACTCCAATTGCAATTTAGAAGGAATGTGCCACCATCTTTCAATCCACTTAATACATCATATTGATGTACATAGGATTGCTTTGAACAAGAGATAAAGTCAGCTTCAGTAATTAAGTAAGTAGATTTTATAGGTTCATGGCCAAATCTTAAGTGAGATATAGTAACCCCACCTGATTTTTTACTGTCATATGCAAAGTAGCCTTGTGCATACATATCAGTATTATCTCCAATTATCTTTATAGCACTCTTGTTTGCTCCAACAGTACCGTCAGAACCAAGTCCCCAGAATTTACATCTGATAGTTCCTTTTGGCTCTGTATTTATCTCTTCTTTTATTTCTAGAGATGTATGCGTTACATCATCTTCTATACCTATAGTAAATCTATCCTTTGGATTTTCTTCTTTTAAGTTGTCAAATACTGCCTTTATTTGTGATGGAGTAGTATCCTTTGAACCTAATCCATATCTTCCACCAACAATTATTGGTGCATTAGGTTTATTATAGAATATACTCTTAACATCTAAATGTAGTGGTTCTGCTACAGCACCTTTTTCCTTAGTTCTATCTAATACTGCAATTTTTTCAACAGTTTCTGGTAATACATCAAAGAAATATTTTGCTGAAAATGGTCTGTATAGGTGAACCTTTACTACTCCTACTTTTTCACCTTTATCCATCAAGTAATCTATGGTTTCTTCGATTGTTTCAGTTACAGATCCCATAGCTACTATAACTCTATCTGCTTCAGGATGACCATAATAGTTAAATGGCTTATAGTCTCTTCCTGTTATTTTATTTATTTCCTTCATATAATCATTTACGATCTCTACTATATTTTCATAGTATGGATTAGCTGATTCTAATGCTTGAAAATAAATATCTGGATTTTGTGCCGTTCCCTTAGTATATGGACGCTCTGGATTTAAAGATCTATTTCTAAATTCATTTAACGCATCATGATCGATTAATTTTTCTAAATCTTCATAGTCTATAACTTCTATTTTTTGAATTTCATGACTAGTTCTAAATCCATCGAAGAAATGTACAAATGGTACTCTACCCTTTATAGCTGATAGGTGAGCAATTCCTGCTAAATCCATTACTTCTTGAACACTGCCTGATGCAAGAAGTGCAAATCCTGTTTGTCTTGTTGCCATCACATCTTGATGATCACCAAATATACTTAGTGCATGACCTGCTAATGCTCTAGCTGATACATGAAATACTCCTGGTAATAGTTCTCCTGCTATTTTATACATATTTGGTATCATAAGAAGTAAACCTTGAGATGCAGTAAATGTAGTAGTTAATGCACCAGCTGATAATGAACCATGAACAGCACCTGCTGCTCCAGCTTCTGATTGCATTTCTGTAACTAATACTTCTTGACCGAAAATATTTTTCTTACCATGGGCAGACCACTCATCAACCAATTCTGCCATAGGGGAAGATGGCGTAATTGGATATATAGCAGCTACATCTGTAAATGCATAGGCAACATAAGCTGCTGCAGTATTTCCATCCATGGTTTTCATAACTTTTCCCATTATTAAACCTCCTTCAACTTTGTCTATTTTTAAACAATTTTTTTCTTTTCAGCAACCTAAATTATATCATATCTTCACGATAGTGTCAAGTAATTGTTGGAAAACAATTAAAAAATAATTTTCTAAATAATATTAGAATAATAACTCCATAATCATATAATGTAATAATTTGTAATTTTAATTTCGCTTTACCTTAATAAACCTAGGTTAATAGGCTATTTTGTACCTATTTATATTGTGTTTTAAAGTATATTAAACTTTAAAAATATGAGGCTCTAAGCATATCTTTAAGCCATCTGCCATCTGTTCTTGATATATATGGCATATCTATCATTATATCTGGATCCATTGTGTTATAAGTTCTTTTTACGCTATTTATTATTTTTTCATCTAGTTCTAAAATTTTTTCTTCCCTTTTTCTTTCAGTTCTAAGTTTTCTATAATACTCTTTTATGCTACCACCATTGGCTTTGTAGACTCTCATACGTGCCATTTCATCTGCTCCAATTACACTCCATCCCATTGGTCTTGAACTTAATCTAGATGATAATATATGGCTGATATGGCCTTCTGCACTACATCTATATTTTTCTTCACCAAATAAGTTTTTAATACCTTCCCAATTATTTGATATATATCTTTTAGCTCTTTTCATGCTTTCTTTTTTACTTTTCATTGGTGTTTCATCTATTGCAAAATTTATGATTTCCATTGTGCTTTTTTTATTTCCAGCTTTCATATAATCCCACAGGGGTTCATCTATACATATTGGATTATCAAGACTTCCAAGATGAGCTGTTAATGTTTTTACATATTTACTAAGGTGATAATGATCGAGTACATATTTACTGTCTTTAATTATCTCTGTTCCAGTTTTTATCCATCTTGCTCCATCTCCAGCTATATATATTTTTTCTACTGAATCTAAATCATAGGCTTCATCAAGATATGTTGCAACCTCTGTCCATAAATCTTCTGGATCCATTTCTCCAGTAAAATATCTTATATTTTTAAGTTGAATTCTACCTTCATTTATCTCTGTTTTGTTATCATATACATAAATTAATTTCATTTCTTTATTCTTTCCATTTTGTAATGGAACGTGGTCTTCATCTGCCTCTATATAGATTGTGTTAACCTTTCTCTTTTCTTTTATTTCAAGTTCTAGGTTGTCTATTGCACCATTTTCTCTTATTATTTTCTTTACTGTTTCTCTAGTTATGGGTACAGGTGTGGATAATTCTGCTGCTTTTTGATAGCTTACATTTGTAGCTTTATCTAAGATATCTCCTTTTAGATTACCTTCTATTCTTTCATATTTCTCTATACCTAATAATTCATCAAGTATATATACATAATTATTTTCTTTTATATTTTTATAGTATGCCCTTTCAAATTCTAATTCCCCAAATCTAGTAATTAGTGTTCTATTAACCTTACTTTTATGAATGTGATATTTCCCACTTCTTTCAGGAGATTTTTTAATAATATCATTTAGTTCATCAATTATTGCTAGAATAGTTTTAGCCCCAATATCATTAACCATTTCTCCTACTGAATCTATGATATTATCAAGGTTTAAATCACCTTCAAGAACTTTAATTACACTTTCTTCAATTTCCCTCTTAACTTTCTCTGCTATTAATTGTATAATATTATTCATAGAGAATATCCTCCTTTTTGTGGTTTTAGATGATTACATTATATCAAATGGAGGATTATTCTCTATATTTTTTTGTTTTTTGTCCAACAATTATTTTACACTAACTATCTTCACACTAATCTCAAA
>FZPS01000213.1_pt240 | contig 11064 bp, 5 predicted proteins | sample 1817821 | NCBI WGS metagenome assembly FZPS01 (sample SAMEA104158645, study PRJEB21678) | metagenome | place: Germany | collected 2015-04-21 | reverse complement strand
GCTGGTAGGTCTCAACCAGCTGCTCTAGCGCCCAGGCACGATCGGGGTTTTCTTGTAAAAACTCAGCTGCGACAACTGTGGGCCTGATACCGGTCAAAGATCCCCAGGGGAAGTTCAGGCCTGTCACCAGGGCCAGGACCTGGTAAAGCTGGCGCTTGATCTCCCTTTTGGCAAAGTCAGCCGCCACCTGCCGCTCCAGGACCTGTCCGGCAGCCTCTGTCCTCACCCGGGCCAGGCCGCCTTTTGTCACAAGGCTGCTCTGGACAGGAAAAGGCAGCGGTAGACATAATTCAAATGGCGGGTGTAGTTGCTTTTTTCTAATTAGTAATTCTGTTAGATCTGGGTGAGTTTTCTTCTCAAATCTATTACTGTTTTACTGTCCGACGGCCAATACAGGTTCTGTAAACTTGTAAAAAGTGTCTGGCACCAAATACAACTAGTTGTAAAAAGTGCCAGACACTAAATACAATACTGCCTAAGAGGGGTCTTTTGGCCGTAATTGGATCCTTAGATCTGGGTGCCGGCGATGAAGCTTTTGTCCACGGCTTCGTCGGTCTAAGATAGTCTTAGCTCTGAGTGCCGGCGATGAAGCTTTTGTCCACAGCGTCGGCGGTCTAAGATAGTCTTAGATCTGGGTGCCGACGATGAAGCCTTTGTGGACAGCGTCGGCGATCTTGCCGATGTTGACGCAGTCGCCGATGACATAGGTATCGGGGAATTCTTTTTCCACCGCATCGACGATTTCGTTTATCCGGCGTGTGCCGGTGGCCGTAATGGCCTTGTCGAAGGAATATTCAACGGTTTTGCCGTCTTTGTCAGTGCCGGCCAGCTTTCCGTCTTTGATTTCATTGCACTTAATGCCGGTTACGATATTTACGTTGTATTTTTTCAGCTCGTTCATCAGCGAGACTTTGTTGATCATGTTCAAGTCCATGGCAATATTGTCTCTCATTTCCAGCAGGGTGACATTATGCCCCTTCATTGCCAGACCGAGAGCCGCCTCGCAGCCCACAAGCCCTCCGCCGATAACCACAATGTTCTCCTTGTCCTTGAAGTCGGCTGACGGGATATCTGCTATTGTCATCACACCTGCGTTTTCAAAAGCCTTAGGAACATATACATCCGCACCGGTGGCCACGACCACAACATCCGGCTCGGTGGCCTTGATAGTTTCCACGTCGGCCTTCGTATTCAGCTTCACATCGACGCCTTTCAACTCAACCTGCTTTTTCAAATACCTGTTGTAATCGGAGATGCACCATTTGAAGGGCTCCAAATCCGCATAGTTCAACTGGCCGCCAAGCTCGTCCTTCTGCTCCAACAATGTGACCTTATGGCCTCTTTCCGACGCAACGACTGCCGCTTCCATGCCCGCCGGACCTCCGCCCACAACGGTTACGCGACGAGGCTTCTCCGCCTTGGCTTTGAGGAGCCTGAAACGGGATTCCCTGCCGCATTCCGGATTTACGGAACAGGTCAGCTCTTTGCCGATCAACACATTCATAATGCATTTCTCATTGCAGCGTATGCAGGAGCGTATTTCATCTTCTCGGCCAAACCTTGCTTTATTTGCCCATTCGGGATCCGCCAGCAGCGAACGGCCCAAGGCAATAAAGTCCGCGTCATTATTATTGAGAGATTCTTCCGCCACGTCGGGATAGTTATAGTTGCCCACAGCGATAACAGGAACATTTACATTTGCTTTGATGGCATGGGCCAGATCCGCCATGCAGGCAACCCCGAGGTACTCCGGCGGGAAGATCCAGTCGATGGACTCGTAACGGCCGGCGTCCACATTGATGGCGTCGTAACCAAAGGCTTCCAACATCTTGCATATTTCAATACCTTCCTCCAGGGTTCGGAACCCGGGGAACTTCTGATCCACACTGATGCGGAAGGACACCGCCAAAGCATCTCCCACCCGCTTTTTTATCTCCTCGCGAATCTCCCTGACAATTCTCAGCCTGCCTTCCAGATCACCGCCGTATTCATCCGTGCGCTTATTGGTATCCGGCGACATGAACTGGTCGATCAGGTAACCGGCATGGCCGTGTATCTCGGCGACGGGGTATCCGCATGTGACCGCATATTCCGCCGAGGTGGCAATATTCGATACCATCTTTTTAATTTCTTCTTTTGTCAGCTCCCGGCATATGACATCGGGATCGTTAATGGCAGGGATCGGCGACGGAGCCACCGGCTGCACCAGCCGCGGAGCGTCGGATTGACGTCCCATGCCAATGGAAAGCTGGATGCAAGGAACCGCCCCGTAATACTTCACCATATCCACCAGCTCTGCCTGGCGGGCGATCTTGTTGGGATGGTCCAGCCTGGCCATGCCAAAGGTAAAGGGAGTGGCGTCAACCTCGCTTTGGTAATTTGTTTCCGTTATGATCATTCCCACGCCGCCTTTAGCCCTTTCCGCATAGAAGTCGATCAATTCTTGAGTCACGCGGCTGTCCGGACCGCAATGGCCCGTACCCATGGGAGTCATAACGATACGGTTGCGGATCTCAACTTGTCCGATTTTGCCCTTTGAGAAAAGCTTGGGATACTTTTTTGAATACATATTCTACCTCCACTTAATTAATTCATTGACATTAACGATTAAATCGGTATGCAAAAACGCGAAGGTGTAAATGCAACTAGAGTATTGAATTACATACCGTGGTATGTTAATTATATAACAAGGTACATATTATTTCAAGGGTAATATAATATAATCAGTCATGATATAATGTTTTCTATAGTAATAACCAAGGCTAAGGAGAAAAATACTTGAAAAAGAAACTATTGGACACGGCAATTGAATTATTTTTAGAGCACGGCTATGAGCAAGTCAGCGTCGATATGATATGCAAAGCCTGCAACGTGACCAAAGGCAGCTTTTATCACTATTATCCCACAAAAGACAGCCTGCTCGTGGATTATTATGAGATCAAAACCAATGAGGAAATGGCGGACACATTGGCGGAAATGGTGGCCATAAACGATTCTCTGGAGCAGATGTGGAAGATATGCGAGTTTTACCTGAAATGCAACCTGTCCCTCAATCCGGAGCTTAACATTCATCTCATGAATGCAAACATGACCCATGAAAGCAAGCTCTATCCCGTATTAATGGAAAACATCAAGAAGTATTATCCTTCCGTGGCCAAAATTATTGAAAACGTCACCCGCAAAGGCCAGGAAAACAAACAGATCAACGACACATGTTCCTGGGATGCGCTGTTTGAACTTTATTGCGCCATGTACCACGGACTGTTGATCGAATGGAGTACCACGAATGGCAGTTTTGATATAACGGAAAAATCAAGACAATTCTTTCTCATGATCTACAGCCCGAAATAGTGCCGCGGTGGCAGCGGAACGTCCGAATCTCGTTGCCTCATCCCAAAAGAACAATTGGCATCTTCGAAACGTCCACCTGCCACCCAAGCGCCACCTTGCCATTCCTGTTGTATTTTGTGTTGTTGTATTTGGTGTTGTATTTGGTGTCAGACACTTTTTACAACAACACCCCTTTGCGGCTTTGCCGCGCCCCCCGCACATCTGAGCAGGGTTGAACACTTTCATATTATATGTGTTATCATCTTTATTAATCGAACAGCAGCAGTAGCAGGCCTTGTGGAGAGTGTGGGCAACGAGCCTTTTGTTCCAATTCTCGTTGTCCAAGCCCTGTGGTCAACCGCCATATTGCCAAGCCTTGTGGGCAACTGTCATGTTGCTCAAGCCCAGTAATCAACTATTGTGTTGTTCAAGCCTCGAGGGCAATTGTTTGTTGTCCAGGCTTTGTGGGCAACTGCCTTGCAAGAATTTGCGGTTGTCCACATGGCGGCACTATCCACCAGTGCAACGAACCTCTTGTCTCCCATCCACAAAAATAACCACAAATTACAAGAACTTAAGCAGAAAGCAACTACGACCGCATCCCAAGCCCAATTCACGTTGCCCCGGCCTGAGAAAGGCAACGGTCCGCCTTTCGGAAGTCTAAAACCCGCTGCCTGGAGCGAAAAAAGGCAGCGGCACATTTATCGTTATGCCGGTCCTCGTTGCCTTAATCTTAGAAAGGCAACGTTCTGTTTGTCGAAAACCTGCATCTCGTTGCTCCGGCCTGAAAAAGGCAACGTCTCATTTATCCGAAGTCCATATATCGTTGCCTCGCTCACAGAAAAGCAACGCATATTGTTCCAAAACTTGATTACCGTTGCCCTCAAGGGGAGAATGGCAACGGTCCGCCTTTCGGAAGCCTAAAACCCGCTGCCTGGAGCGAAAAAAGACAGCGGCACATTAATCATAAAGCCAGTTTTCGTTGCCTCAACCCTGGAAAGGCAATGTTTTGTTTATCAATAATTTGAATCTCGTTGCCGCAGCAGCAAAAAGGCAACGACACACTGTCATAAAATCAGATTACCGTTGATCTTAAGAGGGGAAGGGCAACGGTCCATTTGCCAAAGGGCTGAGTTTTGTTGCTTCCGCCGTAGAAGGGCAGCGGTATATTTGCCAAAAGTCCGATCCCGTTGCCCCTACCGGAAGAACGGCTATGCGCCGGGTTCAATTTAGAACAAGAATCATGTATAATGTTAAATATAGCTGAATTCGGGTTCCGGCTAAAGCATTATTCTGATCACGTTCTTTGCTCAGATTAGGTTGCCGCGCCGGATCGGAATTCGGTAACATGGAAGCTATTTCATAGACTTAATATCTGGAGGCCGGATGAGAATCCGATAACACGAAGGCCGTTGCATAGAAGAATGACTGGCATCCGAGTGTTAAACCGATAATACGGAAAGTTGTTGTATGAAAAGGCTGGCATCCTGCAGGGATTCGATCATACGGAAGCCACAACATAGATTATGTAATTGCCATCCGAATCGGAATTCAGTAACACGGAAGCTTTTTCACAGACTTAATAACTGGTGGGCGGATGAGAATTCGGTAACACGGAAGCGATTGCACAGATTTAATAACTGGCGACTGGATCGGAATTCGGAATAGGCGGCCGGATGAGAATTTGATAACAAAGAACCTGCGGCATAGATTATTAACTGGCATCCAAACAGGAATCTGATAACATAAAAGACGCTTTTGAATGACGGGGAAGCAGCATGGATCAAATAGTCTTTATTGATACGGAAATCGAAGCATTAACGGGCCGGATACTTGATATTGGCGCTGTACGGGAAGGGGGAAGTGAATTCAGGAAGAATTCAGCCTCTGAGTTAACCGCTTTTTTAAAAGGCGCCCGTTATGTATGTGGGCATAACATTATCAGGCATGATCTGAAATACCTTGGAGGGGTCATCAAAGATGCCGGAGTAGAGAAGGTTATTGACACACTGACACTTTCGCCGCTTCTCTTCCCAACAAAGCCTTATCATGCGTTAGTAAAAGACGACAAACTCCAGACGGATGATATAAACAACCCGCTAAGCGATGCAATAAAAGCCAGAGATCTGTTCTATGACGAAGTAGCCGCATTTGAAGATCTTGAGCCGGTTTCAAAAGGGATATATTTTGGGCTCTTAAAGGAGCAAAAGGAATTTGCCTCTTTTTTTCACTATCTAGGCCTCAAGAGTCAAAAGAGCAGCCACCCCTATCTAGACCTCAAGAGCAGAAACAGCCGCCACTCGAACCTCGAATTTCCGCCATCAACCTTAGAGTACATGATCCGGACCGCCTACAGCACTAAAATCTGTGCCAACAAAGACCTGCAACCTTATATAGACAACAACCCCATAGAGCTGGCCTATGCTCTCGCTCTCATCCAAACCGAGGATCGCTACTCCATCATACCTCCTTGGGTAGCGAAAACCTATCCTTTTGTGGAAGAAATCCTCAACAACCTCAGGAACACACCCTGCCCCACGGGATGCAATTACTGCCGTTCTGCTCTGGATATCCACGAAGAGCTAAAGCGCTATTTCGGATACGAATCCTTTCGCACATTTGACGGCGAGCCTCTCCAGGAAAAGGCAGTGAATGCGGCGGTGCATAATAGATCCCTATTGACGGTCTTTCCTACGGGAGGCGGCAAATCCATGACATTCCAGCTCCCCGCCCTGATCGGCGGCCAGAGCGCAAGGGGCCTTACCGTGGTCATTTCGCCCCTGCAGTCCCTGATGAAGGACCAGGTGGACAATCTGGAAAGAGTCGGCATAGTGGACGCCGTCACCATCAACGGTCAGCAGGATCCCATCGAGCGGGCAAAATCCATCGAACGTGTTAGAGACGGATCCGCATCCCTTCTGTACATTGCGCCGGAATCGCTGCGCTCCTCAACCATTGAAAATCTCCTTCTGGGAAGAAATGTAATCCGCTTTGTCATTGACGAAGCCCACTGTTTTTCGGCATGGGGTCAGGACTTCCGCATAGATTATCTCTTCATCGGCGACTTCATCAAAGCCCTTCAAGAAAAAAAGAACAAACATGAAAGCATACCCGTTTCATGTTTCACCGCCACCGCCAGAAAGCGCGTAATTGAAGACATTTGCCACTATTTCAAAGAAAAACTGGACCTGGATCTGGAGCTTTTCATCTCCCGCAAGCGCAGACAAAACCTCAGCTACACCATCCTCAACAAAGAGAGCGAAGAAGAAAAATACATCGCCATGCGGGAACTCATAGAAGCAAAAAATTGCCCCACAATTGTCTATGTTTCAAGGACTAAGAGCGCGGAAACCATTGCCGCAAGGCTGGCCAACGACGGCTTTGCTGCAAAACCCTATCACGGTCAAATGGATAATCGGGAAAAGGCAGAGAATCAAAACGCTTTCATAGATGGCAATATCGACATCATAGTGGCCACCTCCGCATTCGGTATGGGCGTTGATAAAAGCGACGTAGGTCTGGTCATCCATTTCAATATATCCGATTCCCTGGAAAACTACATACAGGAAGCCGGTAGGGCCGGTCGAGATGAAAACCTGAACGCCGAATGCTATGTGCTTTTCTCTGAGAAAGACTTGGACACGCACCTGACGCTGTTAAATCAGACAAAGCTCACGATTAAAGAAATACAACAAATATGGAAAGGCATAAAAAGCCTTACAAAAATGCGCTCCAGCATAACCCGTTCCGCCTTAGAAATAGCCGAAGCCGCCGGTTGGGAAGAGCAGTTCAGAGACCTGGAGACAAAGGTGAGGGCCGCTATCGCAGCCTTGGAGCAGGCCGGATATATTAAACGAGGAAACAACAAATCCCGTGTATACGCCGACAGCATTCTCGTCCGGAATGCAGCAGAGGCAATCGAAAGGATAAAGGCTTCCGCCCTGTTCAATGAAAAGCAGGAAGAAAACGCAATTCGCATAATAAAAAGGCTCATCGGCAGCCGCAGTCGGTCCTATGTTTATGAAGAAGAAGCCGAGTCCCGTGTGGACTATATAGCCGATGAATTGGGACTTGATCAAAAGGACGTTGTAGAAGCCATCCTCTTCATGCGAGAAGAGAAGATCCTGGCCGACCACAAAGATCTCACCGCCTTTTTGGGAACGGGAGGAAGATACAGAGGCCTCAAAAACCTGCTGTCTTATTTCTGCATGCTGGAAAACTACCTTCTCGCCTTACTCTACGATGAGGAAAGAAGCTACAACCTGAAACAAATAAGAGAAGATGCCGAAGAAAACGGCTGCGGAGAGGTTGATCAGAAGGACATAAAGAAGATATTCAATCTATGGAAGGTTGATAAATGGATCGCCAGTAGAGTGCAAAACCACATCAACAGAATCACGGTCAAAAGGCTCATAGGCCCCGATGAGATGCGTGGAAAAATCACTAAGAGGCAGGAAGTAGCGCGCTTTATCCTGGAATACCTCATCGAGCTCTCCGCTAAAGAAAAAGCCCAAAACCCGGCGCAGGCTTCGCAGGACCGGAATCCGGCCATCGGCTTTTCCGTCAACGAACTCAAGGAAGCCTACAACGACACCGGCCAGGTTCGCATGAATTTGTGGCAGGACGATGATCAGGGGCAAGGGCAAGGCCGGCACCAAACGTCCCCGCGCCACCCGCTTTACGCACAGGTCAGCCTGAAGGAAATAGAGGACGCCCTGTTCTATTTAGAAAAGATCGATGCTCTGAAATTAGAGGGTAGCATAGTGGTCCGGTACAATCCCATGTTCATCGAACGCCTGGAAATGGACAATCATAAAAACTACAAAAAAGAAGATTACCGCCAGCTGGCTGAGCACTACGAAAACAAAATCCAGCAGATACACATCGTTGGCAAATATGCCACAGGGATGATAGAGGATTACAAAGGAGCCCTGCAGTTCGTGGATGACTATTTCCAAATGGATTATAAGGATTTTTTGAATAAATACTTTCCCGGAAAGGCGGAGAAGGAGAGAATAACCAGGACCATGACCGAAGGAAAATTCCGGGAGCTCTTCGGCAGCCTCTCCCCAGCCCAGCTCAACATCATCAAAGACCATTCATCTCCCCATATAGTCGTGGCGGCAGGACCCGGCAGCGGCAAGACAAAACTGTTGGTTCATAAACTCGCAGCCCTCATGATGATGGAAGACGTCCGCCCGGAACAACTGCTGATGGTGACATTTTCAAGAGCGGCAACGACGGAGTTTAAACGGAGGCTAAGGTCCCTCATCGGCCGCGGCGCAGATTTCGTGGATATCAAAACCTTCCATTCTTACTGTTTTGACCTGCTCGGAAAGGTGGGCAGCATTGAGAAGTCGGGGGAGGTCATAAAGGAAGCAACCCAAAAGATCATTGGCGGCGAGGCTTCGCCGGACCGGATCACAAAGACCGCTATGGTGATAGATGAAGCCCAAGATATGGATCAGGCCGAATACGAATTCGTGAAGGCCATGGCGGAGTATAATGAAGGCATGAAGATTATTGCAGTGGGAGACGATGATCAGAATATCTTTGAATTCAGGGGCTCAAGCTCGGAGCACATGAAGAGCTTCATCACCGATTTTGAAGCGGGATACTACGAACTATTGGAGAATTACAGGAGCGCAGCCAACATCGTTGCATTCTCCAATGCATTCGCCCGGTTTCTTACCCGGAGACTCAAGCAATATGAGATCCGGCCTCACCGCAAGGATCCAGGCACCGTAAAGGTATACCAATATAGCGGGTCCGACCTTATATCCCCCCTCGTTGAGAGCGTTGCCCGCAACTTTTCAGCCGAAGATATAGGCATACTGACAGAGGAAAATGACGATGCCAGCCTCATTTCCGGCTTGCTGAACGATAGGGGCATCCCTGCCAGACTGATACAGTCAACGGATGGCTTTGCTCCGACCAACCTATATGAGCTCCGTTACTTTATGGAGCAAATCGGTATTGGTGAAGAGCCTCATGCCATCAGCAAAGAAAGTTGGAAAAAGGCCAGGGAGGCATTAGGAGAGAAATTCAAAGAGAGTTCCGTCCTCGGTCTCTGCAATAACTTGTTGGACACCTTTGAAGAAAACAACTCCGGAACAAAGTATAAATCGGATTTTCACGTTTTCCTTCGGGAATCGGAGCTGGCGGATTTCTACAACCACAGAAAAGGCACCGTGACGGTATCCACTATACACAAAGCAAAGGGCAGAGAATTCAGCACAGTATACCTGATGCTGAAAAACGGGGTGCCGGTCTCAGATGAGGGCAGAAGGAAGGTTTATGTCGCTTTGACCAGGGCGAAGGACAATCTGATTATTCATTGCAATGGTCGGTTCTTTGAGAGACTGCCAGGTCCGGGCGTTGAGATCGTCCATATCGACCGGGTGTATCCCGCTCCCCATGTGCATATGATGCAGCTTTCATTTAAAGATATTTATCTGGATCAGGCGTTTACATGCCAAGATAGCATTGAAAAACTGGTAAGTGGTATGAAGCTTCAAGTGGATGGCCGAGGTTGTTACGACATGGAAGGGGATATGGTGCTGCGATTCTCAAAGCAGTTTATCAATGAGATGAGAAGGTTGGAATTGAAGGGTTATCGACTGGCATCAGCTCTAATCCGATATATCGCCTATTGGAAAAAGGATGAAATCGACCGGGAAATAAAGATTATCCTTCCTGATGTGTATTTCGAAAGGGTATAGGCGACCATTCCCCATATCATTTCAAACCAATCGAAGCAATACTGTAAAGTTTTTGACATAAATATCAAAATCACGTTGTCCAAGCCCTGTGGGCAACTGCCTTGTTGTCTAAGCCTCAAGGGCAACTGTTTGTTGTCCAAACTTGTGATCAACTGTCTTGCAAGAATCTGCAGTTGCCCACAGGGCGGCACTATCCACCAGTGCAATAACCTCTATCCACAAAACCAATCCAAAATTACAAGCATTTACTTGAAACCGCATTTCAAGGCGGTTACCGTTGCCTCATCCCAAAAAAGGCAACGTTCCGTTTATCAGAAGATCAAATCTCGTTGCCTCGGTTGAAAAAAGGCAACGATCGCCTCATCAAAAGTCCGAATCTCGTTGCCGCGACGATAGAAAGGCAACGGTACATTTGCCAGAATTCTGAATTTCGTTGCCTCAGGCCTTGAAAGGCAACGTTCCGCACCCCCCAAAGATCAAATCCCGTTGCCCCGACCTGCAAAAGGCAACGACACACTGTCATAGAATTAGATTACCGTTGCCTCGATTGGAAAAAGGCAACGATCGCCTCATCAAAAGTACGAATCTCGCTGCCGCGACGATAGAAAGGCAACGGTACGTTTGCCAGAAGTCTAAATTCGTTGCCTCAGGCCTTTGAAAGGCAACGTTCCGCACCCCCAAAGATCAAATTCCGTTGCCTCCTCCCAAAAGAACAATTGGCATCTCAGAAACGTCCCCCTGCCACGTCCCCATGCTATACAAAAAAGCAACGGGCAGCCTGCAGTAGGCAACCCGCCGCTTTTGATGGTAAAAATTCAGGCTCTGAAATGGTTCTTATACCTATCTATCTATATACTATACAACCATACGTCAGTCAGCTACTTCTCGATGAAATTTGCACATGAGCTGGAGCTCTTTCCTGTTTAATCCATACGTCAGTCAGCATACTTCTCGATGAAACGCTGAAGGATGGCCGCCACTTGGCAGCGCTCTGCATCTCCGCCCGGATTCA
>FZPS01000076.1_pt292 | contig 11067 bp, 10 predicted proteins | sample 1817821 | NCBI WGS metagenome assembly FZPS01 (sample SAMEA104158645, study PRJEB21678) | metagenome | place: Germany | collected 2015-04-21 | reverse complement strand
GCGGTCATGGGGGCGAAGCCGCTGTCTATGAAATGTACAAGGACCCCAACGGATTCTGGGCGCAGATCCTTGAAGGCGACCGGCACGGGCTTTATTATACATATGAAGTCACCCACTACCACGGGGTCTTTGAGGTGGTGGACCCCTACGCAAAGGCCCTTGGCGTCAACGGCGACCGCGGCATGGTGGTGGACCTTGCCCGGACAAACCCGGAGGGGTGGGATGATTTCCCCAAGCCACAACTGAAAAACTTCACCGACGCCATCATCTATGAGGTCCATATCCGCGATTTTTCCATCCACGAAGATTCCGGGATCAAACACCGGGGTAAATACCTGGGGGTTGTCGAACCGGACACCCGCGGCCCCAAAATGGTAAAAACCGGCCTGGGCCACCTGGTGGAATTGGGCATCACCCACCTGCACCTCCTGCCGGTGCAGGACTATTATACAGTTGATGAGAGCAACCTCTCGGAGCCCCAGTACAACTGGGGTTATGATCCCAAGAACTACAATGCTCCCGAAGGCTCATACGCCACCGATCCCTATAACGGGGAAACCAGAATCCGCGAGTTGAAAACGATGGTCATGGGTTTAAACAAGGCCGGGATCGGCGTGATCCTGGATGTGGTCTATAACCATACTTACCGGTCGGAAGATTCCAACCTAAACCGGCTCGTCCCCGGCTACTATTACCGTTTACACCCGGACGGGAGTTTTGCCAACGGTTCCGGCTGCGGTAATGAAACGGCCTCCGAACGCTTTATGGTACGGAAATTCATCATTGATTCGGTGGTCTACTGGGCGACCGAATACAAAGTCGACGGGTTTCGCTTTGATCTGATGGGCCTGCATGACCTGGAGACCATGAACCAAATCCGCCAGGCGCTGGATGAGATCCGGCCGGGAATTCTTCTTTATGGTGAAGGCTGGACCGGCGGCCCGTCGTTGCTGCCCGCAAAAAAAGCGGCGTTGAAAAAGAATATCCCCCGGATGCCCGAAATTGCCGCTTTTAATGATGATTTCAGGGACGGGCTGAAAGGGCCGATTTTTCACGACCGGGCGCCGGGCTTCACCGGCGGCGCCTTTGCGTATAAGGAGAATGTCAAGTTCGGCATAACCGGCGCCACCTGTCATCCGGGCGTTGACTATGAGCGGATGAACCCTCCCGGCAAACCCTGGGCAACCCGGCCTTGCCAATGCGTAAATTATGTTGAGGCCCATGACAACATGACCCTGTGGGACAGGTTATCCTGTACCCATTGCCACGAGAACGAGGAAGAACGGATAAAAATCCATCTGTTATGCGCGGCTTTAGTCCTGACCTCCCAGGGCATCCCCTTTCTCCATGCCGGCCAGGAGTTTTTACGGACAAAATATGGTGACCATAACAGCTACTGTTCCCCGGACCATATCAACCGTTTGGACTGGTCGCGAAAAGCGGCTTATCTGGAGGTTTTCCGCTATTACCAGGGTCTGATCGCCCTGCGCCGGGCCCACCCGGCTTTCCGGATGGTCTCCGCCGCGCAGGTCCAGAAACACCTGCAATTTTTAGATCTCCCGGCCGAAGGCATCGGCTACCTCCTGACCGGCCATGCGAACCAGGACCCATGGGAGACCATTGCCGTTCTGTGCAATGCCGGCCAAAAAAAACTGGAAGTCGCTCTCCCCGGTGATGAATGGGTGGCTGTTGTGGAGGGCAACCAAGCCGGGACCAAGGAGATCCGGCGTTTCTATGAACGCTCAACCCTGGTTCCGCCCCGCTCAGCCCAGATCCTGGTGGACGGAAAAAGCTATGACCGCTCGCTTACTGCGGGGTGAATTGGATTATAAAAGAAGGCGGAAAAAGTCCCACAGCACCATAATCAAAGATGACCGCCTTAATCCTTCCCATACTGTGGCACTCCCATCGCAAAAATTAATCGCATGCACACTTTCATTATAGCAAAGAAAAAACAACCCGGGAATTGCTCGTACACACGAACCGCATGTAGTTTTCCAAGAACAAGCGGTGGTTTCCGGACCGTTGCTTTTCTTTTGTTGCCAACCGCCGGCCGGCAGTGATATAATGACTCTATATCACATACCGGTTTTTCGCAATTCTGCAGAGAATCATTTACCGTATTGGAGGTCTTTCTCATGAAAATCGGTGTCTTAACCGGCGGGGGTGACTGCCCGGGGATTAATGCGGTTTTACGGGCTGTCGTAAAAACCGCTGTTAATGAATACGGGTGGGAAGTCATCGGCTTCCGGGACGGCTTCCGCGGGCTGGTGCTGAATGATTTTTGCCACCTGACGCCCGCGGATGTCATGGGGATTCTTTTCCGCGGCGGAACAATCCTGGGTTCCTCCAACCGTGACAACCCCTTTCATTTCCGCCTGGAAGAAAACGGCCGGGTGCGTTATGAGGATCTCTCCGGGCAAGCCCTGCGCAACGCTGAAGAGCACGGCCTGGCCTGCCTGCTGGTGGTTGGCGGCGACGGCACCCTCGGCTGCGCCTTGGATTTCACCAAAAAAGGATTGCGGGTGATTGGGATCCCCAAGACCATTGATAACGACCTCAGCGGCACCGACTTGACCTTCGGTTTTATGACCGCGGTCAACACGGCCACCGATGCCCTGGAGAAGCTCCATACTACCGCCGAATCCCACCACCGGATTATGGTCCTTGAAGTAATGGGCAGGTACGCCGGGTGGATTGCCCTGCATTCGGGGATTGCCGGCAGCGTCGATGTAATCCTCATCCCCGAAATTCCTTACAACCTGGCCCGGGTAGGTAAGAAAATTCAAGAGCGGAAAAGCAAAGGGAAAACCTTCAGCATAATTGTGGCGGCTGAAGGCGCCCACGCTGAAAACCAAGAGATGGTTGTCTGCCGCCAGGTGGAAGGGAGCCCGGATCCGGTACGCCTGGGCGGGGTCGGCCAGCGGATCGCAACAGACCTGGAGAAATTGACTGGAAACGAGGCGCGGGTGACCGTCCTCGGTCACCTGCAGCGGGGCGGAAAACCTTCGGCCTTCGACCGGATCCTGGCCACAAGATACGGGGTGGCCGCCGTACACCTGGCGGCGAAGGGTGAGTTCAACCGCATGGTGAGCTTGCAAGGACAGACCATCACCTCGGTCCCCTTGGCAAAAGAAGTGACCAAACTAAAAAAGGTTCCGCCCGGCGGCGAACTGGTACAGGCGGCCAGAGAGATCGGGATTGAATTCGGCAATTGACCGGAGACCGGAAGTAGCAGACGGGCAGGACCGGAAAATGAACCACCGGGAGAAGAAAATTGACGGGTGGTGGCTCTTTTTTTCTAACCTTTTTTATGTGAAAATAGAAAGCGGGAGAAGAAGCCATGTTTGAGGAGTGGAGGTTAAAAAAGGGCGTCCCTGCTTATCTACAGCTCAAAGATTATCTTAAGGAAATGATCCTCGAAGGCGTCCTGACACCGGGGGTAAAACTCCCCTCGACCAGGGAATTAAGCCGCCTTGCCGGAGTCAGCCGGAACACGGTGATCCTCGCCTATCAATACCTGGAAGACGACGGGCTGGCCGAAACAGTCAGAGGGCGGGGGACCTTCGTTACCAAGATCGCAACCGGCCGTGGCGCCGGTGTCACCTTGCGTTGGCCGGAACTCCTCACCGACTGCGCAGTGCTCGCCACGGAACTGGACATTGAAAAAAAGGAAACCCGGTGGCAAAAAGGAATGATCTCCTTTAAGAGCATCGCTCCTGACCCGGAGCTCTTTGAGGCCGAGGAATTCAAAAAGGCCTTTTTGCACCGTTTCGCCTTGGAAGGAAAGAAGCTCCTGAATTATGGGTACGCCCAGGGTTACAGGGACCTTCTGGATTACCTCCGTAACTACCTGAAAGGGAAAGGGGTTCCGATGGCCGGCAAGGACCTCCTGATCACAAACGGTTTTACCGAGGCGTTTGATATTACCCTGACCGCCTTGACAAAGCCGGGTGCGCGGATCATCTGCGAAAACCCGACCCATAATACGGCCATCAAAATCATGCGCCTGCACGGCCTGGAGATCACCGGGGTGCCCATGGAAGAGGACGGAATCGACCTGAAGGAACTGGAAAAGGCCCTCGCTACCGGCGACGCCGCCGCGGTTTTTCTCGTCCCGTCCTACCATAACCCCACGGGAGTGGTGATGTCCCCGGAAAAGAGGATCGCTCTGTTAAAACTCCTTGCCGCCCACCGGTTACCTGTGATCGAGGACGGTTTCAATGAAGAGTTACGGTATTCCGGGTCCCACGTTGCGCCCTTGGCCGCCCTGGCCGGCCGCGGGAACAATCTCATCTATACCGGCAGCTTTTCGAAGATCCTCTTTCCGGGGCTGCGGATCGGCTGGATCCTGGCCGACCAGGAGCTCATCTCCTACCTGGAGAGTATTAAACGGAGCAGGAATATCCACACTTCCTTCCTGGACCAGGCCGTACTCTATGAGTACCTGCAGAGTGGCAGATTTGAGCGCTACCTGAAAAATGCCCGCCGGGTTTACCGGGAGCGCCATAAAAAAGCCGTGGAACTAGCGGCAAAATACATACCCGCCAAAAGGATCTGGGGCCAGGGCGGACTCCATGTCTTCATCGAGCTTCCGGAAGACCTCAACGCCAGGCAGGTGCTGGCGGAATCTTTGAAAAGAAATGTCATATTTATGCCGGGAGATATCTTCTTCACCGACGGCGGCGGCCACAACACCTTCCGCCTCGGGATCTCCCGGGTGAAGAACGACCAGATGGAAGAAGGGTTCAAAATCATTGGCGAAGTAATCAACAGGATGAAAGGAAGATAAATAATGGGACCGGCGCGCCTTTTCCGCGCGCTAAAAGAGCGGAGGTATGAAAGGTGAATGAATTTAAAAAATCATCCAAGCTGGATCATGTCTGTTATGATATCCGGGGGCCGATTATGAAAGAAGCCCAAAGGCTGGAGGCGGAAGGTCATAAAATCCTGAAGCTGAACATTGGAAACCCCGCGCCGTTCGGGCTGACCGCCCCGGAAGAAATCATCGGTGCCGTCGCTGCCAACCTGCCCCTGGCCGACGGGTATTGCGATTCAAAGGGGCTTTACCCGGCCCGCGAGGCGATCAAAAAATATGCCACGGAAAAAGGAATCCGCGGCGTCACTGTGGATGATATCTATATCGGCAACGGCGTCAGCGAGTTGATTGTCCAGGCCATGCAGGGCCTTTTGGACAATGGCGACGAAATCCTGCTCCCGGCCCCGGACTACCCGTTATGGACCGCTGCGGTCTCCCTTGCGAGCGGAACCGCCGTCCATTATCTCTGTGACGAAAGTTCCGGTTGGCTCCCGGATCTTGCTGATATGAAAAAGAAGATCACCAACCGCACCAAGGGAATAGTTGTGATCAACCCCAACAACCCCACGGGCGCCCTCTATCCCCAGGAAATCCTGGAAGGGATCGTGGAGCTCGCGGCTGAACACGGGTTGATCCTCTTCGCCGATGAGATCTATGACCGGATAATCTACGACGGGAAACGCCACATTGCCCTCGCCTCCCTCGCGGATGACCTGTTCTGTATCACCCTGAACGGACTCTCAAAATCCCACCGGATCGCCGGGTTCCGTGTCGGCTGGATGGTCTTAAGTGGCAACAAAAGCATAGCCGCCGACTATATTGAAGGCCTGAACATCCTTGCATCCATGCGTCTTTGCAGTAACGTGCCGGCCCAATTCGCGATCCCGGCAGCCCTTGAGGGCCACCAAAGTATAGAGGACTTGATCGCCCCTGGCGGCCGTCTCTACGAACAACGGGAATATACCTACAAAAGGCTTCTGGAAATCCCGGGGATCTCCTGTGTGAAACCCCAGGCCGGACTCTATTTCTTCCCCCGGCTGGACACGGAGAAGTTCAACATCCGCGACGATGAGCAGTTCGTCCTGGACTTTCTTCTGAAAGAAAAAGTCCTTCTAGTGCAGGGAACCGGTTTCAACTGGCCGGACCCCGACCATTTCCGGATCGTTTTCCTTCCTCCCTTGGAAGAGTTGTCCGTTGCCCTCGACAACCTTGCCCATTTTCTCCAGGATTACCGGCAGAAATGGGAAGTGGCGGTCTAGGCCTGCTCTCCTGAAAAGTTCTGTGGGTTGCAGGGGTACTGTGACAGACCGGAGACGGGCAAATTCGTCTCCGGTCTTTTTGATCCTCGCGCACGCCTCTTTTTCCATAGAGACTTTACAGACCAGGGGAATACAGACGGACGGGTATCAAAAGCCCAGATAAAGCAGGTAGAACCCGAGCAACAGGATAGCCCCGCCCATAATAAGTTTTAACGCCTGGCTGAGCCGGGCGTAACTTTCACTTCGCGATAGTTTCTGCACCAGTCCGAGGGAGGTCCCGGCAATTACGGTCAGCGCACCGTGGCCCAAGGCGTAGAAAAGAAGCAGCAAAGCACCCCAGGCCGGGTTCCCTTTACCCGCAACAACGGCCAACAGCGCAACCAGCACCGGTGTGGCGCAGGGCGTGGAAAAGAGTCCGCCGAGAATGCCGGCGATAAATGCGCCGGCATAACCCCTTTTCTTGCTTTTCGCCGTCAGGTAGGTGGAAGGGATAAACTGAAAAATCTCCCAGACTTGCAAGGCCATCAAGACCATCAGGAGACCGAGGAGCAGGTACCACCAGCGGGCCGCCACCCCAAACAACCTTCCCATCAGCGCGGCCATCACCCCCAACAGTGTAAAGATAACCGCAGCGCCGGCGGCAAAAACCAGCGAGAGCCGGAAGGCCTTCCCCTGGTCGGCGCCCATGTACCCCACGTAACCGATGACCAGCGGGATACTCGACAGGCAACAGGGGGTGAAGGAGGTAAGGACCCCGGCCACCAATGCCAATAACGGCGCTGCCCAGAAATTGTTCTGAATTGCCGTGCCGATCCCTTCCAGCCAGGCGTCGATCATTGGGTCACCCCCATATCGATGAGGATCGCCCGCATCTGGTCGACGGTGAGTCCTCCTTCGTGGGCGGTAAAGATGTGTTCATCCGGATCCTTCGTTTTGTACATGATAAACGGGATCTTTTCGGCTAATTCCTCACTAGGCCGGTAGGGTTCACCGTTGGCGGTAAAAAAGAATTGTGTCGGAATGACCTGGAGCGGGAAAACCCTTCCCGCGTCCGGATACTTCCAAACATCCATGTAGTGGATAACGGCCTTGCCCCGCATTTCCCCGTAGATCTTTTCCAACGCCGGCGCCATTTGCCGGCACGGGATACATGATTCCGAACCAAAACTAATCATTACCGGCAAGCCTTTACCCTTGATTTCTTCCAAGTCCACAGTGGTAATCTCCAGAGGCGGCCAGGAATCATCCACCGGTGGTTTACTCTTGCTGTTACTACTTTTCGTCCACCAGATAGAGGCAATAATGATGAGGATCACCGCCGGGACAACAATTTGCACAAGTCTTTTTTTCTCCACTATAATACCTCCTGCACCGTTTGATTTGGACCTTATTCTTCCTTCACTTCAAAAATATACTTATCGCAACACCTGTCCACCTCGGCCTGGAGGGTCACATGGCTGATCCCGTAACGCCCTTTAAGGATCGCCTCGATCCGGTCATAGACCTTCTCCACTTCCGAGAGAAGCATATCATCCAGATCAATGTGGGCTTCAAAATGGATTGTCTTTTCATCGACCATCCAGGAATGGACATGGTGGATATTTTTCACTTTCTCAACCTTCATAAGCTCGGCTTGTATCGCTGCAAAATCCAGAGGAGGCGCCGATTGCATGAGAATATTAATGGTTTTCTTTATAACTTCGATGGTTTCTTTTGCAACATACAAGGCGATTAATATGGTGACCAAAGGGTCGACCCAGACAATCTCCCATAATTTTATGGCGATCCCCCCGGCCAAAACCCCGACGGAAGAGATGGTATCACTGATGAGATGAAGGTAGCTGGCTTTAATATTCAGGCTTTTATGGGCATCTTTCTGCAGGAGAAAAACGGAGAGCAGATCGGCAAGAAGCCCGATCAGGGCCACGGCGATCATCAAGGTCCCGTCGATGACCTCAGGAGCACGCAACCTTTTATAGGCTTCAAAGAGCAACACAAGGGAGATAGCCAAAAGGACCGCGGAATTGATAAAGGCCGCCAGGATCTCCGCTCTTTTATAGCCGTAAGTTCTTTTGGCATCCTTGGCTTTCCCCGCAATTTTGTTGGCAATATACGCTAAAACCACAGCCGCCGTATCGCTCAGGTTATGGACGGCATCGGACAACAGGGCCAGGCTCCCCGAGAGTATGCCCCCTACAACCTCTGCTACGGTAATGAAAGCATTTAAAAGGACCACCCAGAATATCCTCTTTCCGGTATATGCCTGACTATGCCCGGACATTGTCCTCACCCCTCTTCAGTTTTATGCCGGCCTGGCCGTTAATAGGTGCTTAATGGGTACCAATTCTTTACCATAGTCGTTCCCCTTTTTAATAATCCCGCTCATCCGGGCATTGGTGTAGAACCACTCTTTATCGAATTAATCCTATTCCGCCGGTGTGCCCATTACGCCCGGCGCCAATAACTCACCAACAAAAGTGGTTACACTCTGTGCCGGAAGCCCGGCGCGGAAAGACCCCCCTGACACGGCCAACGCCGGGCCGGGGGCGATATTATCCTCGGCCGTAGTAACCCAGGAGAAAACCTCTGCCGGTTTCCCGTTTTCCAGGGTAAACTCCAGGTCCACCGGTGATCGACGCCTGTTAATGGCGACAATGACCACCTTGCCGTCACCCTTGTACGCGGTCACATGAACGTTCGCAGCCGGCCGGGAGGTGGCCTCCACCCGGTAGTAACCGGGCCGGACGAATCGGGCAAATTGCCCGACGACATATCCCCGCTTTTGCGGGAGATATTGCTTGTTAAGAAAACCGTTGGCGTCACTGATCACCCACCACCAGATATAGGCGTTCATATTACCTATGGTCAGGCAGTCATGGATCTCTTTCGCCGTATCCAGGGCCGCCCTCAATGACTGGTCGTTAACCAGATGCTCCGTCATCCATACTTCTTTCCCTTCACGGCGGGCCCGGGGGTAGTCCCGGATCATGGCCCCGTAAAGATGGCCGCCAATAATCGTAACGTATTTGGAGGCCTCAGGGTCTTTGAGGGCCGGTTCTGAGAGGCGAAAATCAAAGTTGTACGCCTCGGGCATAATGATCCGGAGGCCGCCAAAAACCTCCCCATGGTTCTTGAGGAAATCCCGCATCTGCTCGCCCGTCCAGTGGCATGATTCATAATCAACCTCAATATTTGGCTCGTTCTGAATGGAGATGGCATAGAGCGGGACCCGGTTATGAGTAAAGTAATCCGCAAAAGCCTTTAAGTATTGGGCGTAATTGGCATATTCCTCTGGTTTGAGCTCGCCGCCGACCAGGCTGTTATTGGTCTTCATCGAAGCCGGGGGCGTCCACGGTGTGGCAATAACAATCGCCCCCCTGGCCGAAGCTTTTTTGGCGTTGTAAAGCTCGACCGTCCAGCCGCTGTCTACTAAAACCGGCGCCGCCTTCCAGATCTCACTGGGCGCGATCCGCACCCGCAAGATACTGAGGCCCATATCTTTAAAGAGGATGTCCATGTTTGTATCGCTGATTGATCCGCACCAGGCACTGGCCGCGCCAAACCCCCTGATTATCTGTTTGGTGGCAGCCAAATCCACCTTAACGCTGGCGTCTACTTTTCCGGCGGCTGTAGCCTGCAGGCGGCCGGAGAACAAGACGGAGACAAACAAGAGCAAAACCAGGACCGTTCTCCCAAGTGACCGGAGTTTTCTTTTCGCCTGAACAATACTGGCGGTCTTCATCTTCTCCCCTCTTTCCATCAGATCTTGAATGCGCTGCTGAAGGCCGGATCGATTCTTTCCCGCGCGTGGTAATACTATAATACCCCAGGGCCTATAACCGGTCAACTGTGTTCTTGTATAAATGCTTTAATAAAAACAAAAAACCTACCAAAAAGGTAGGTCTCACCGTCTTTATCATCGGGTAATCTTTACTTTCTACCAAAGTCCAGTCCGACAGGGCGATCACACCACCAAAAACTACGTATCTCGTCAGGGAGGGATCTTCATTTTCCCAACACCGCCCTCTTTCTCTTTGCTCTCCCTACTTTCTATTAATATACGTTATAATATATCCGGCATACTCCCTGAAATCTGATAAGCTGGTATTAAGAACCTCCGCCAGCTTATTAAGGTCGATTTTCGCATACTCATGGACCAAGATGTTGCGAAACCCGGCCATCCCCCTGATTTTTTCAGTAAATTCAAGGGGGAGTACTCCCAATTCCGTCAACTTGATAAAGATATCTGCATATCCTTCGACAGTTATGCCTTCTGTCGCCAAAATATGATTTCCTATGTCCAGCAAGATTTGGATGGAAAGATGAAGCCCTCTTTCTATAATCCATGTCTTATCAAGGTTGATCTCGAGTTCTGTTGCAGTTATCCCTTTATATCTTTCCAGTTGTTTTAAATACCTGTCAAGCTCCTTTAACTTCTGCATTATCAGCCCGGTATCCATCAAGGGCTCACCTCCCAAAAGTGCCCTCATTTATACGTTTTTGTAAGTAATAATTCTGTACGGCGCGAAAGGGTAAAAAATCCAAATACAATCTGATCGTTTCTTCGTGAAACTTGATTCTTTCTTCCTCCGAGCGGCAATAGATGATTTCTCCATATTTTAGAACCTGATATCGTAAAAGGATTGGGGCTTTATTCAAAACCACAATATCAACAGGCCCCGCTTCCAGAGCTTTTTCCAGTTTAAATACTAATTCAGATTCTGGCCCATAAATGCTCCCCCGGATATAGGCTGCTTCATCAAAAAAAACAGCCACATCAATATCGCTTAATCGCCCGGCGGTACCCTTCGCTTGTGAACCAAAGAGATAGGCAAACCTGACACCCGGCTCTAAAGCCAGGATATGCCCAATCTTGGTTTTCAGTAATGCTTTATCCATAGCCTGTCAATCTTCCTTTCACCGGCACCACTCTCCAGTTATTATACCATAATTCTACAGATTAATTATGAACGAAGGTTATATTTATAT
>FZPS01000081.1_pt615 | contig 11068 bp, 10 predicted proteins | sample 1817821 | NCBI WGS metagenome assembly FZPS01 (sample SAMEA104158645, study PRJEB21678) | metagenome | place: Germany | collected 2015-04-21 | reverse complement strand
GCACTCTCCGGCCGCGGTGCCGTGAGGATCCGCGTCCGACACTGGTGGCATGGAGCCGCACCCACTCCAATCCCCGGCCTCATTGCGGGTCCGGTCGGCACGGAAGACGTGCCTTTTCCCCTCGCGACCGATGGGGAGGGGAAGCACTCTCCAGCCGCGGTTGCCGTGAGGATCCGCGTCCGACACTGGTGGCATGGAGCCGCACCCACTCCAATCTTCGGCCTCATTGCGGGTCCGGTCGGCGGAGTTCGAGCCCCTCACGCGCCGGGGCGGAGCCGAATCGGGGAATGGTGGCGGGCGCCGGGCTTCGGGTGGCCGAATTCCCGAATGCTTCATTGACGAGGACGGTTTTTGCCGCCTCCTGGCGCGAAAAAAGCCCCTCCACCGCCTGCACCCGTTCCCGTCGTTGGCAGAAGGCGCTATAATTACTATCACTGTTGGCGGCCGGCGTACGCCCGTGGCACGCTCGGTCGGTGGGCCGAAGGTCAATTCAGATATGGGGGAGGCACACATGGCGGAGTTCACATACCAGGAGCCGTTTCCACTCGGACCGGACCAGACGCGCTACCGGCTGCTCACGAAGGACCACGTCAGCGTGGCGCGCTTCGAGGGGGAGGAGGTCCTCAAGATCGAACCGGAAGCCCTCGCCCTGGTGGCGGCCGAGGCGGTGCGCGACGTCTCCTTCCTGCTCCGGGCGGCGCACAACGAGCAGGTGGCCAGGATTCTCGCCGATCCCGAAGCCTCCCCCAACGACCGCGGGGTCGCCGTCGCCATGCTCCGCAACGCCGAGGTGTCGGCCCGGTTCCAACTCCCCTTCTGCCAGGACACCGGCACGGCCATCATCATCGGGAAGAAGGGGCAGCGGGTCTGGACCGGCTGCAACGACGAGGAGCTGCTCTCCCGGGGGGTCCATAAGACCTACGCGGAGGAGAGCCTCCGCTACAGCCAGACGGTCCCCCTGGACATGTACCGGGAGATCAACAGCGGCAACAACCTGCCGGCGCAGATCGATCTCTACGCCGTCGAAGGGGAGGAGTACCGCTTCCTGGTCATCACCAAGGGAGGGGGGAGCGCCAACAAGACTTACCTGTTCCAGGAGACCAAGGCGCTGCTCAACCCTGACAGCCTCGAAAAGTTCCTGGTGGCTAAGATGAAGACCCTGGGCGCCGCCGCCTGTCCTCCCTACCACCTGGCCTTCGTCGTCGGCGGCACCAGCGCCGAAAGCACCCTCAAGACGGTCAAGCTGGCCTCCGCCGGCTACCTGGACACCCTCCCCACCACGGGGAACGAGGGGGGAAGGGCCTTCCGCGACCTGGAGATGGAATCGAAGCTCCAGCGCGCGGCTGAACAGTGCGGCATCGGCGCCCAGTTCGGAGGAAAGTATTTCGCCCACGACGTGAGGGTCATCCGCCTGCCGCGCCACGGCGCCTCCTGCCCCGTCGGCATGGGGGTCTCCTGCTCGGCCGACCGCAACATCAAGGCCAAGATCAATCGGGACGGGGTCTGGCTGGAAGAGCTCGACCGCAACCCGGGCCGGCTGATCCCCGACCGCTACCGCGGCAGCCACGCGCACGGGGTAGTCAGGATCGACCTCGACCAGCCGATGGAGAAGATCCGCGCCGAGCTGACGAAACACCCGGTGGCCACCCAGCTTTCGCTCAACGGGACGATCATCGTCGGGCGCGACATCGCGCACGCCAAGTTCAAGGAGCTGCTCGACGCCGGCAAGCCGCTGCCGGATTACCTGAAGAACCACCCGATCTATTACGCCGGCCCGGCCAAGACCCCCCCGGGGAAGCCCTCCGGATCCTTCGGCCCCACCACGGCGGGACGGATGGACTCCTACGTGGAGCCGCTGCAGCGGAACGGCGGGTCGCTGGTCATGATCGCCAAGGGGAACCGGTCGCAGCAGGTGACCGACGCCTGCAAAAAGCACGGCGGCTTCTATCTCGGCTCCATCGGCGGGCCGGCGGCCCTGCTGGCGGAGGAGAACATCCGCAAGGTCGAATGCATCGACTATCCCGAGCTGGGGATGGAGGCGGTGTGGAGGATCGAGGTGGTGGATTTTCCCGCCTTCATCCTGGTGGATGACAAGGGGAACGATTTTTACCAGTCCCTGATGTAACCGGTCAGCAGGACCGCAAAGGAGAGCCATGAGTCAGAGCGGACAGCCCGTAGTCGCCCAAACCAGGCAGGGAAAAGTGGAGGGGAGTGTTGAAAACGGACAGCTCGTTTTCCGCGGGATTCCCTACGCGGCCCCCCCGACCGGCCCGCTGCGGTGGCAGGCGCCCCGTCCGGCGGCGGCCTGGACGGGGATCCGGAGCGCGCGGGAGTTCGGCCCGGTCTCCCCGCAGAACCCCCTCCCCGGGACCGACGTGATGGCCGCGCTCTCGGCAGCCGAACCGCAGGACGAGGACTGCCTCTATCTCAACGTCTGGACGCCGGGCCTGGACGACGCGGCGCGCCCGGTCATGGTCTGGATCCACGGCGGGGCCTTCCTCATCGGCTCGGGTTCCGAAAAGATGTACCGCGACAACACCCTGGTCCCGCGCGGCGACGTCGTGCTGGTGACGCTCAACTACCGCCTGGGCGCATTCGGTTTCCTGAACCTCCGGGAACTCACCGGGGGGAAGATCCCGGCCACCGGCTGCGAGGGACTGCTGGACCAGGTCGCCGCCCTGGGCTGGGTGCGGGACAACATCGCCTCCTTCGGCGGGGACCCCGACAACATCACGGTGTTCGGGGAATCGGCCGGTGCCATGAGCATCGGGGACCTGATGGGAATGCCCGCGGCGCGGGGGTGCTTCGGGAAGGCCATCCTTGAAAGCGGCGGGGCCAACACCGTGGGAACGCTCGAGGACGGGGTCAGCGCCGCGCGGGAGTTGTGCGGGATCCTGGGGATGACCCGGCCCGACCCCGACGCGCTCCTTGCCCTGTCGACCCGGCGGATTCTCGACGCCCAGCAGCAACTCACCCTCCTCATGCGCCGGCGGGAGAACCGGCTCACACCGCTGCAGCCGGTGGTGGACGGGGAGGTGCTCCCCGACATCCCGCTCGAGGCGATCCGGAAAGGGTCCGCCGCCGGGATCCGGACGCTGGCCGGCACCAACCGGGACGAATTCAAGCTCTTCAATTTCATGGACCCGGCCTTCCGCCGCATGGACGAAGCCCTCATGCTCCGGAGGCTCCGGGATCTGATCCCCGCGGAGCATGTCGACGGGGTGGTCGCCGCCTACCGCAAGGGGAGGGAGGGGCGGGGGGAAGCGGCCGGTCCCGGCGATATCCTTACAGCGGTCCAGTCCGACTTCATGTTCCGCATCCCCGTCCTCAGGCTGGTGGAGGCGCAGGGGAGTAATGGGCAGCCCGCCTTCAACTACCTATTTAGTTGGGAGTCCCCCGCAATCAAGGGGGCGCTTGGCAGCTGCCACACCCTGGAGATCGGGTTCGTGTTCGGCAACTGCGATCCCTCCTTCTGCGGCAAGGGACCCGAGGTGGAAGCGCTTTCCCGGAAAATCCGGGACGCCTGGACCGCCTTTGCCCGCACCGGCGATCCCTCCTGCGAATCGCTGGGAACCTGGCGCCCCTATGGCCCCACCCGCTCAACGATGGTCCTCGACCGCACTTGCCGGATGGAGGAGGCCCTGCGCGAGGAAGAGCGCCGCGCCTGGGACGCTTTCGAGATGCCCCTGACCAAGCCGATCTGACGAGCGGCGGGGCGTCGGGCTGCATCCCCCGGTGTTTCGGAGCCCGTATCCTGTTACAATTCAGGCAATGGCAATCAGAGCGTTCCTCCTTTTGCTGCTTTTCGCCCCCCTGGCCCCGCGGACGAGCCCGTCCCAGGGGGAGCCCCCGACCTTTTCGGCCTCCGTCAACCTGGTGAAGGTGCCGATCAGCGTCTTCGACGTCGACGGGAACATGGTGGACGGCCTGCGGGCGGAGGACTTCCGCCTGTGGGAAGACCGGGCGCCGCAGGAGATCCGGAGCTTCGGCCTGGACACCTACCCGGTGTCGGTGGTGCTCCTGATCGACACCAGCCCGAGCAGCCGGAAAGAACTGAAGCGGATCCGGGCGGCGGCCACCGCTTTCGTCCAGGGGCTCGACACGGGAGACCGGTTTTCCGTCATTTCGTTCGACGACGAGGTGACCCGGATCCTGGACTGGACCGATAGCCGGAAGAAACTGGACAAGGCCCTGGGGAAGCTGCGCGCGGGGGTGCGCACGGCGCTCTACGACGCCATGTACCTGGCCGCGGCCGAGCAGCTCAAGAATGTCGACGGGCGCAAGGCCATCGTCCTCTTCACCGATTGCCTGGACAACCAGAGCCGGGTGGGGTTCGAGGAGGCCGCGCGCGCGATCGCCCGATCCCAGGCGTCCCTCTACGTGGTCTCGAAGACGGCCATCGTGCGGAAGGAGGCCCGGAGCGAGCGGCGCGTGGTGATCCTCAACGACATCTACCGGCGGCTGTTCGGGGAGGACGAGGACTACATCGAGCAGTTCTTCCGGAAAAGGGAAGAGGAGATGACGGGGCTGGCCGAGGAGACCGGGGGGCGCAGCTTCTTTCCGACCGACTACGGCCAGATCCGGGACGTCTATGCCGGGGTCGCCCGCGAGATGAAAAGCCGCTCCTTCCTGACCTATGTTTCCAACCAGGCGCTGGAACCCGACTCCTACCACCGGATCGCCGTCGAGTGCCTCAAGCCCGCCGCCCGGGTGGTCTACCGCAAGGGCTATTACCACCTCCCCCGTATGCCGTACAACCCCCGCCTTTCCGCCGGCTCCTTCCGCGAGCCCTAGCGAGGGGCGATTCCCCCGTTGTCCGACGCTCCGCCGTTTTGTTACAGTACTTTATTTCGGGCCTAGAGCGGAGGAGGGGATGGTGCTGTCCAGGATCTTTCACGCGTGGGAAGTGGCGCTTTCCCGGCGCGACACCAACCGGAAGGTGCGGGAGTTCGAATGGGGACTGGAATTTCTCCCCGGCGCGCCCGCGGCCGGGGACCCCAAGGCCGCCCTGCTGGAATACGCGCGGCGGGCGGTCGAGGAGAGCGAGCGCTACCATGCCTATGCCCCGGTGCGGGACTACCGCCTGGACGGGCAACACCTGACCTACCCGAGCCCGCTTGTGAGCCGCTATGAAAGGAACAACACGGTGCACGGGCGGTTCTTCCCCGTCGATTCCCGCGGGCGGGCGGTGCTGGTGCTTCCGCAGTGGAACGCCGACGCCGAGGGGCACCTCTCGCTCTGCCGGCTGCTCAACGCCTTCGGCCTTTCGGCGCTGCGCCTGAGCCAGCCTTACCACGACCTGAGGATGCCCGAGGAGCTGGAGCGGGCGGATTACGCCCTTTCGCCGAACCTGGGACGGACGCTGGAGGCCACGCGGCAGGCGGTCATGGACTGCCGCGCCGCCATCGACTGGCTCGAGCGGCAGGGGTACAGCCGGTTTGCCATCCTGGGGACGAGCCTTGGCTCATGCACCGCCCTGATCACCAATGCGCACGACTCGAGGATCCGGGTGGCGGTCCAGAACCACGTCTCCCCCTGGTTCGCCGACGTGGTATGGAGGGGGATCTCCACCCGCCATGTCCTGGAGGGGCTCCGGGGACACATCAGCCTGGAGGATCTGAGAGAGATCTGGATGCCGATCAGCCCCATGGCCTACTTCCCGAAACTACGGGGGACCGGGAAGCGCTCCCTGCTCGTACATGCGATGTACGATTACACGTTCCTTCCCGAGTTGTCCGAGATCGTCCTGGGGGAATACCGCCGGCTGGGGCTCGATCACTCCACCTTCCGGCTGCGCTGCGGGCACTACACCTCGGGCGTCTTCCCCTTCAACATAGTGCTCGGCCTGGCCATGTGCCGGTATATCCGCGCGAACCTGTGAACCCGTTCCCCGCGGCGCCGGCCGTCCCGGGAAAAACCCTGCGACAGTCGGGCGCCCGGCTATTCCTCGGCTTTGGTGACGTTTTCCGCCTGCAGTCCCTTCGGGCCTTCGGTCACCGAGAAACTGACGGGCTCCCCCTCCGTGAGGGTCCTGAATCCGTCCATCTGGATGGCGGTGTGGTGGACGAAGACGTCGCCGCCGCTGTTTCTCTCGATAAAGCCGTAGCCTTTGGCGTTATTGAACCACTTCACTTTCCCAGTCTCTTTTTCCATGGGAACCCGCTCCTGTCGTTATGCATTTTCCCCTGACCGGTCTGACCGCAAAATGAAATTCCGCCGCACCGTCCGGCGGCCGTCTCCCGATCCGGATGCCCCTATACTAAGGATTCAAATCCGGATATGTCAATCGGAACCTCGCGCTTGCGGCCCGCGGGGGCGCGGGGCTATACTGAAACGCCCTCGAGGAGGTCCGATTCGGCTTCGGCGACCGAGGGCGCGGACACCGCCGCCAGGTGATACAGCTCCTTGTCCCCGAACCGGCGCATGGACCGGGCGAATGCTTCCCAAAGCGGGGCCTGGGTGGCGTGGGCCTGAAACGCCGCGATCTTCCCCTCCACCCAGGGGCCGATCGCCAGCGTGGCCGAGCAGGGGGGCGGGGAGACCGGCGGCCGCTCTGGGAGGGTGAAGGCGGCTGTCGAGTAATAGAGCTTCTGCGTCCGGTGCGGCTCGAGCCCGGCTTCCAGCTGCTCCGGAAACCGGTCGCGCCGCCCCGCCCAGTGGTAGGCCAGGGTCGCGAACAGGGAAGCCATGGAGTGATCGAGGTGTCCCGTGACCGCCCCTTCCGGGCCCATGGTCAGGATGACGTGGGGGCGGATCGTGCGGATCCGCTCCGTCAGGTCCCCGACCACGGCCGCGAGGTCGGCACGGACCAGCCCTCCGTCCGGGTAGTCGAGGACCTCGCCATGGTCGACATGGAGGATGCGGCAGGAGGCGGCGAACTCGGCGCGCCGCAGCGCGGCGAGCTCCTCGTCGGAACGGGCCGGTCCCCGGTGGGTGGCCGCCTGTCCCGGGGTGAGACAGATGACGGAGGTTTCCACCCCGCGCGCGTGGTAGTGGAGCAGTGCTCCCCCGAAAGCCCCGGCTTCGTCATCCGGGTGAGCGGTTATGGCCATGAGTTTCATCATGTCCACAAGGTAACGTGTGCGCGCCCCCGCATCAAGAAAAACCCCGGGGCGATGCGCCGCGTAACCGTGCCGGGGCGCGGAGGATCCCCGGGCCGGGATGGTCGTTTCGCCTCCCGGGTATGAAACATGCGTCCGCCGCGGGCGTATTGCAGAGCATCGACGAACATCAACGCAGGGCGACGAAGGGCGGGAGTGAATGAAAGATCATCGCTTGGGGTTGTATTCCGGAGTCGGGATGGTGATCGCCAACATGATCGGCGCGGGGGTGTTCCTGAGCACGGGCTACATGGCCCAGGACCTCACCCCCGGGCAGATCCTGGTGGCCTGGGTTATCGGTGCGCTGCTTGCGCTGTGCGGGGCGCGGGCCTATGCCGGGATCGCCCGGATCGTTCCCCATTCGGGGGGAGAGTACCGATTTTTATCCACCCTGGTGCATCCCGCGCTCGGGTACCTGGCCGGGTGGGCGTCCCTGCTGCTCGGGTTTTCCGCGCCGATCGCCATCGACGCCGTCGCCGCGGGCGCCTTCGCCCACACGCTCGGCGACTGGGTGAACCCGACGCTGTTCGCCGTCGTGTTGATCCTCCTGATGACGGCGGTGCACGCCGTCGGCCTGCGCTTCTCGGTCACGGCGCAGAACGCCCTGGTGGCGCTCAAGATCCTCCTCGTGGTCGGTTTCATCATCGTCGGCCTGTGGGGCGGGAACAACTCCTGGCCCACCTGGCGGCCCACGAACCCCTCGGAAGGCTTTCCCCTGGGGGCTTTCATGCAGAACCTCTTCTACATCGCCTTCGCCTTCAGCGGCTGGAACGCGGCAGTCTACGCCGCCTCCGAATTCCGAAACCCCCGTCGCGACGTACCCCGGGCCCTGCTCCTGGGATGTTCCATCGTCGGGATCCTCTACCTGTTCGTGAACTGGGTCTTCGTGGCCAACCTCACCCCCGAGCAGTGCCGGGTGGTGAACGACTACGAAACCGCCCGGATTACGCTCGGGCACCTGATCATGCGCAACGTGGTGGGCGACCTGGGGGCCGCCTGCATGTCGGTGCTCGCGATCATCGCCTTCATCTCGGCCGTCAGCGCGATGACGTTCCTCGGTCCCCGCGTCTATGCCGCCATGGCCCGGGACGGGTTTCTCCCCGCGGCCCTCAAGGGGAAGGAGGGGCGCCCCCCGGTGGGGGCGGTGATGCTCCAGGGCGCCATCGCCCTCTTCCTGGTCCTGGCTTACCAGCTCGGGGAAGTGCTCAGCAACGTGGGCGCCATCCTCACCCTGTTTTCGGCGCTGACGGTCTTTTCCCTCTTCTGGGTCCGGTTCCGCCGCAAGGAGTTTCCCCGGCCGCAGACCGCCGCCCTGGTTGCCGCCCTCATCTATCTCGCCTTTTCCGGGGTGATGCTCTATTTCGGCTTCAGGAGCTCTCCGACGCTGAACCTCTGGGTCGGTTCGAGCATCCTGGCCGCCCTTGTCGGCTACTTCCTGACCCGCTCCCGGCGGTCGGCCCAAACGGAACGCGAGGTGACGGAGGAGGCCGCGTCCCCGGACCGATAAGCATTATTGCACTTTCCCCGGGGCGGCCGTATGATTGGGGCGGTCGCGGCGGCTGCGCGTGCCGCTCTTTCAGGCGCCAGGAGGTGTGATGAGTACCATGAACCCGGATCTGCAAAAACCGGCGCACCAGGACAGCGGCCTGGTGCCGGAGGCTGTAAAGCTCGCCCTTATCCTGATTCTGCTTCTGTCGGTGATTTACCTCTTCTACTCCCATTCCCGGTACCGGCGGACGCAGCAGGCCGAGCTCGCTCAGCTCGGCGCCCGCATCGCGGAACTGGAGACGCGCAACAAGGTGGCGGAAGCTTCCCTGACCAGCCGGGTTTCGGAGCTGCAGTCCAGCCTGGAAGAAGCCGTGGGGAGCGCCGAGGAGACCTTCAAGAAAACCGCGGCCCAGATCCAGGCCGAGGGGAAGAAGACGAAACAGGAACTCTCCCAGGCTCTCGCCACCAAGGCCGAAACCTCGCAGGTGGAAGCCCGGGTGCAGGCGGTCAAGAGCGAGGCCGAGAGCAGGATCGGCCAGGTCAGCACCGAGGTCGGAGGCGTCAGGACCGAGGTGGGGACCGTGCGCAGCGACCTGGAAATCACCCGCAGGGACCTGGAGGGAACCCGGCGCCAGCTCGTGGATGTCAAGGATACCCTGAGCGCGGCCGTGGCGAAGAATGCGAGCGAACTGGCCCAGCTCCGGCTGAAGGGAGAGCACGATTTCTTCGAGTTCACCCTCCCCGACAAGAAAAACCTGGTTAGGGTCGAGGATATCCGCATCCAGCTGACCCGTACCGACCACAAGAAGGGGAAGTTCAACCTCAAGATCTTCGTGGACGACAGCCAGCTGGAGAAGAAGGACCGCCTCATCAACGAACCGATCCAGTTCCTGGTGGGTAAGAACCGGATCCGCTACGAGGTAGTGATCAACTGGGTGCAGAAGAACAAGGCGGGCGGGTACCTGAGCATCCCCAAGGACAAGACGCTCGCTGCGGAACGCCCCCGGTAGGACTCTGTTCCACCAGGCACGGGAAAAAAGAGAAGGGCGGCTATTGACGGCCGCCCTTCGTATTTCAGGGCGCCACCGCCTTCAGGCCCGGGCCAGGTCCCTCAGAAACAGGAAGAAGAGCTGGGCGTCCTTCAGGAAATTGAGGACCACCCGGTGCGGTCGGGCCAGCAGCCTGATCGGCCGGGCGGTGGCCCGCTGCCAGAATTGCCGGAGATCGGACCGGGAATAGGCCAGGCGCTTGGCCATCCCGAAATTCAGGTTGCGCAAGGCCAGCGCCAGCCGCGACGGCACCCGCAGTTCCGGGAACTGCAACCGGGTGCGTATGTGCGCCAGTTGCAGTTCGGCGGCGCGCAGGTTGCGGTTGAGCTGGCTGCGCAAGCTCTGGATCTCGGCTACCAGCCGCAGTTCGGCTTCGCTGCGCTTGCGCGTCTGCAGCCACAGCTCCTCCATTTCGAGCGCCAGGGCCAGCCAGCTCCGGAGCGTGGCGCGGATTTCGCGGCTGCGCCGGAGGAAATGGCGCAGCCGGGATTCCACGACGCACCCGGGCCGGCGGTCGACGCGGTCCTTGAGCCGGAAAAAACCGTGCAGCATCGGGTGGCCCCCCTCGATCAGCGTCGAGTTCCGGTACCAGATGAAATTGAAGAAGATGTTTCGGTAATTTTCCGGGTTGGCGCGGCGGAGCACGTCGCGCATGTAATCGAATGAATAGAAATTATCCCAGGCCTCCCGGTAGGAGGCCGCCAGTTCCCCGGGGCGGAAGTTCGGGTGCCGGATCGTCTCGTGGAACGAATCGTAATCGTTCAGGTCGGGGTGCATCGGCTCCCCGCTGTGCACCATGCGGGCGTGGTCCTGCGACCCGGGAATCGGGGTCAGCATGAAAAACGACGCCTGTTCCACCTGCAGTTCGCTTTGCAGGCGCGCCACGTCGGAACGGAGCGACTCCGGGGTGTCGAAGGGGAAGCCGAAGATGTAGGCGACGTGGGTAGCCACCCTGGCCCCGTGCCAGGCGGCGATCAGCCGCGCGTAGTCCTGCACGTGGTTCTGGGTCTTTCCGACCGCCTCGAGGTTCCGGGGGTTGATGCTCTCCATCCCGATGAAGACCTGGGTGCAGCCGGCCCGGGCCGCGAGCGGAATGAAATCGGGGATGCGGTAGGACTGCGTGTCCACCTGGATCATGAACTCGATCGGGATCCGCTCTTCCTCCCGCAGCCGGATGAGCGCGAGGAAGATTTCGCGCCAGTGGCGGTTGCGGGCGAAATTGTCGTCGGTGAAAAAATAAAAATTGACCCGGTTCCGGGCGTAGTTTTCGCGCAGGGTCCGGATCAGCGCCTCCGGGGAGCGTTCGCGCATCTTCCGCCCCTGGACGCTGATGATGGAACAGAAGCTGCAGTTGAAGGGGCAGCCGCGGCTGCAGTCGATGGTCCCGAAGTTGGAAACGATGAATTTCCGAGGTAGTCCCCGTGGATCATC
>FZPS01000031.1_pt327 | contig 11071 bp, 9 predicted proteins | sample 1817821 | NCBI WGS metagenome assembly FZPS01 (sample SAMEA104158645, study PRJEB21678) | metagenome | place: Germany | collected 2015-04-21 | reverse complement strand
CATATATCCCGCGCCGATCGCGCTTCCGCCCAAGCCAAAGGCAATCATGATCAAACCCTTGTTTTCAATCGAGGAAAAAGCTAAGATGCGCTTGAAGTCCGTGGTTTTCATCATAAAGACCGCCGCCACAAAGACGCTGAGGAAGCCCATGATGAGATACATATCCTGTGCGATGTGTCCCAAGCGGGCAAGCTGCATGATCTTTTCCATCCTCAAAAGAGGAAGGAGTGCAGCATTCATCAGTGCACCGGAGAGCAGGGCAGAGATTGGCGTCGGTGCTGCACTGTAGGCATCAGGCAGCCAAAAATGCATGGGTGCGAGCCCAATCTTCGTGCCGAAACCAATGAGAATAAACACGAATGAAAGCTTCATCCAAAAGGGGGAAAGGGTGGCGGCATTGACGAGCTCGAACTTTAGCGTGGCGTCAGTGGGTTGAGCGAGCACAAAGAGCAAGATTCCGACGAATGCCAGAGCGATGCCGACGCTGCAAATAAAGAGATATTTCCATGCGGCAGCGATGGACTTTTGATTGTTTTCTATGCTGATTAAGAGCGCGGAAAAGATGGTGGTCGTCTCCACAAATATCCAGATCAGGCTGAGGTCTTGCGCCATAAATGCTGCGTTCATCGCCGAGATAAAGAGCATGAGAAAGATGGAGTAGAGCCTATTTGCGCGAAGTTTGCGCTGATTATTGCTCCCCAAAGTGTATAGGGCAACAAAGAGATAGATCACTGCTGTGATGAGAAAGGCAAAGAGCCCCATCTTGTCTATATATCCATCTTTACCAAGGTTTAGATATAGCGGCAAGGCAAAGCCGAGGTTGATGATTGCATGGGCAAAAACAAGCCAGTCTAAGCCGCGTGTTTTCTTGATGAGAAAGCTGAGCGCAATGAAGAGGAAAGGCAGGGCGAAAAGCATGATTCTCAACATGATGACTGCTCCTCAAGGGGATTGATTTCCTTGTCCAAAAAAGTGGTCTTGATGCGTGAGAGAAATACCACGGCAATGAGCACGGTGAGGATGAGGTCTAAGGAAATCCCAAGGCTGATGAGCTGTGGGAGATGGCCGCCAACCGAGATGGAGAGCATGAATATGCCATTTTCCATGAAGAGATAGCCGATGAGGTGGGTGATGAGCTTCTTATTTGCGATGATCATGAACATCCCTTTGAGAATGGTGGCAAAAGCTATGCCAAATTCCAGCGGGAAGAGCTTGCCGGAGTGTTGCCCGGAAAAGCTTGCCAAGGCGAAACTTCCCAAAAAGATCAGGCTCATGAGGGCGAGAGAAAAGAAGTTTGAAACGTGGGCTTCGACTTCGCGGCGCATATCGTTTTTGCGGATGGTATCGTGCAGAAACCAAGGGATGAGTATGGCTTTGAAGACGAGGGTTTCCAGCGCAATGAAGGCAAAGCTCAGCCAGTTTAGCTGTGTGCTCTTGAAGATAGTAATCAAAAAGAGGATGAATCCCTGTGCCGCCAAGATACGGATCAGGGTGTTGAGCATATTTGTCACCGAGGCAAAAAGTAGCGTGATGCCAAAGATCAAAACGAGAACTTGTATCATTTTACCATGCTCCAATGCTTTTTGCGATCAGGGCAGCGAGCGCCAAGACCGAGATTGAGACGGGAACGAGAACCAGCTCGAGATTACGATTCATGCGAAGTCTGGCCATGAGGCTTTCGACAACTCCGGTGATCACAGCGATCCCGAGAGTGATCAAAAGAAATGCGATAAAAGGATGTTTCCAGGTGCCGGGGATGATGATCTGAGCAATCAAAGAGGAATATATCAGCATCTTCAGCGCAGAGCTGTAGTGAATAAGTGCCAAAGAAAAGCCGCTGTAGTCCAAGACCATCACTTCGTGAATCATCGTGAGTTCCAGGTGCGTTGCAGGGTCGTCAAAAGGAACGCGGCAAGACTCTACCAAGAGCATGAGATATAAGGCAAATACCATGAATATCCCCACAACGAAGATGAGTAGATCGGTGCTGCCGAGGTTATAGTCTCCCAAAATCGACGAGAGAGAGGAGAAACCCGATGAATAGATGAGCGAGGCGAAGATGAGCACGAAGGCGGGCTCTAAGAAGGCGGTGAAGCTGATCTCACGGCTGGCGCCCATGCCTTCAAAGCTGCTGCCTGCATCAAGCGCAGCAAAGACCATCACGCCTTTGGTCATCGCCAAAAGATATAAGATGAGGATGAAATCGCCCTTGAAGCTAAAGAGAGCCGTCGTTCCGCCGATGGGCACAAATAGTGCGGCAACGAATGTTCCGGCAAGCGCCATGGCGGGTGCAGCGCGTGTGATAAACGATGCGCTGGTGCTGATCACTTCGTCCTTGCGGAGCAGCTTGAAGAAGTGGAAATACTGCTGAAACAGGCTCTGTCCCTTCCTGCCGACCATGATGGCTTTCACGCGCGAGATCAGCCCCGGAAGGAAGAGCGGTAAGAGTACAATAGTGAGAATATTTATCATTTGAACCCCAATACGCGGATTATCATGAGGATTATGAAGATGAGCACGAAAGCGATATAGACGTTGATCTTGCCGGTTTCCAGCCTCTCAAATAGCGAGAAGAACTTGAATATGCCACGAGATATTGGGTGGATGACATATTCATTGATGGGATCCAATATCTTCTGTGTAAAGGATATTTCCTTGGGGAAAAGCTCTTTCGGCCTGTTGTCCTTGAGTTTGATGAGGATGAAAGGCTTGAGGAAATAGCCCAGCGGGTTTGAGAAAGCCAGCGAATTATATTGCATCCTCGGATTTGGCTTTTGATAGCCGCAGCCCCAGGTGGGGTTGATCTCTTCTCGGACAAACTTGCGGCGGACTAAGTAGAGGAAGACAAAGATGAGCACGAGCAGGATGAGCATATAAGTGATCTTGCCATAGACTTCGTGGAGCATAGAATAGCTTTGCATGTCGAGGCCTAACCATCTCAAAAGCGGACGGATAAAGCGCAGGCTGATCCCGCCGAAGAAGCCGGTGAAGAGGATGCTCATGCTGAGAATAAGCTGAGGAATACGCATCAGACGCGGTGCTTTCTTGGCTATTTTGGCTTCTTCACTGCGTGGATTGCCTAAGAAGACCAGTCCGAAGACTTTGGCGAAGGCAATTAGTGCTAAGGCTCCGATGAAAGCCAGAGAAGCCAGCATTAGTATGCTGATCAGTGAGGTGGAAAGATGCGGTGAATTGATCCCCGAAAGCATGCTGAAATAGATGCTAAACTCGCTGATGAAGCCGTTGCCTATGGGCAGGGTGGCGATCGCAAAGGTGCCGATGAGAAAATATCTCGCCGTATAGGGCATGCGCTTTGCCAATCCGCCCAGCGAGTCCATCTCAAGGCTTTTTGCGCTGAGGAGAACGTTCCCCGAAAGATAGAAAAGCAGTGCTTTGAAAAAGCTGTGAAAGAGGATGTGCATGAATGCTCCGGCAAAAGCAAGCGTGGAAAGCTGTTGGTTGCCGGAGAATGCACCTAAGAGTCCCAGTGAGATGCCCATGCCGATCACGCCAATATTCTCTATCGAAGAATATGCTAAGGCGCGCTTGATATTACTGCTGCTCATGGCGTGTATCACTCCCCAAAATGCGCTGATCACGCTGATCGTGGCAAATATCATTATCTCGGCGAGGCTGAAAACATTGCTAAGAACCAGCATAAGGATGCCATAGAGTCCGGTCTTGATCATCATTGAACTCATGATGCCGGAGACGTGGGCAGGCGCAACGGGGTGGGCAATCGGCAGCCAAGATGAAAGCGGAACGAATCCCGCCTTGAAGGCAAAACCGATCATGAGTAGATATAAGGGCAGACGGGGCATATTTTGCATCATAGCGATGTCAAAGCTTCCGCTGTGGTAATAGAGCAAGCCAAATCCGGCCATCAGGAAAGCGCCGCCTATCTGCATGGTGATGATATAAGTTATCGCCGCTTTCAGGCTTTCTTTTCTATCCAGGATAATGGCGAAAAAGGAGGAGATTCCCATGATCTCCCAAAGCAGGAGAAACATGAGACTGTGGCGCGCCCAGAGTATGCCATGCATGCTGAGTCCGAGCACTCCCAGCCAAAAGAGATGGGATGCCGTGCCGCTTTTCGGGGATTTCTTTAAATATCCGACGCCGTGAATGATGCCCAAAGGCAAGCCGAAGGCAAAGATGAGTCCAAAGAAGGCTGAGAGCGGGTTGAGCGCAAGAACAATCTCGCCATAGTTGAGCGGGAATAAAAGCTGACATGCCGCCTGTGTTCTGCCGAAAAGATGGGCTAAGTAATCGAGCCCCAAACACAGACTTCCGGCAGTCCAAAAGATGGCGAAGAGCTCTTTGCGCTTGAGCAGTGCGGGGATCAGAGCAAGGATGAGGAGGATGAAGCCAACTATCATTTTGCCCCCATAAAGCTATGTATTGCATGTACAATGGAGAGCGGATGGGCAGGGCAGCCGGGGATGTAGAGCTGCACTTCAAAGCTCTCGATAAAGCTGCGGTCGATTTGGTCTGAGTCTGCAAAGCTGCCGCCGCTGATGGCGCAGGTTCCGCAGAGGATGATAAACTTCGGTTTGGGGATGCTCTTATAGGTTTCCAAGAGTGCATAAGCCATGTTCTTGCTGATGGGACCCGTGAGGATCAGCGCATCGGTGTGCCTCGGCGATGCTTCCACTTCAATGCCATAGCGGCCAATGTCGAAGTTCACGTTTGAGGATGCACCAAGCTCTTGCTCACAAGCGTTGCATCCGCCGGCGCTCACGTTTCTCATTGCAAAAGAGCGACGAGTCAGGCGGGGCATGGGCGATGTTATCTTGGGCATCTCTTTCTGACCGGGTGCGATGATGAGCTTTTCCCGAGAGTCTGCCGCAATCTTAAAATCGGGCATAAAGCGGATGGTCTCGGGTGCTGTCCGCTGACATAGCCCACAAAAGACACAGAGTCCGAGGTCTATTCCTTTCTCTGATATCGCACCTGTGGGGCAGAGGGGAATAAGAGGGCTCAAATCCGCATCAGACTCTATCTCCGGTCTGCCGGGGAAAGAGGGGTGGATGCCGGTTTTCAGCGGATTGGGGATGGCTTGATAGCCGTGGGTAATTCGTGCTTTTATGAGATTGATCATCAGAGGTCACTCCCACAATATGATAGATTGAAACTTTTGTTGCAAATAGGGAAGTCTGAGATGGCGGTCTCACGCATGGCGAGTGCCAAACCCTGCCAATTCACAAACGAGGGATCGAGTATTTTATACCAAAGCACCTCGCCTTCGGAGTCCGTCTTGAGCATGTGCACAATGCGTCCGCGCCAGCCTTCGACGATGCTGATGGCGATGCTGTTTGCTCTAAAGTCGCCGAGCTCATGCAGGGTCTTTGCCTCAAAATCCAGCTTGAAAAGAAGGGCGAGAACGATGTCTAAAGATTGGATGATTTCACGATAGCGCAAAAAGGCACGGGCATGGACGTCGCCACTATTGATGATGAAGGGGTCGAAGCTGTTTTGCTCCGGCAGAGGGAATTCGAGTCTCGCATCGCTGGCTATTCCGCTGGCTTTGGCAGCCATGCCGCTGATTCCCAGTGCGATAACGTCTTCGCTTTTTAATACGCCTGTGTCATCAAAACGGGAGAGCACAGAGCTGTTTTCAAACATTGCTTCGGCACTGTTAATCACCTGTGCGCGCACATCTTTGAGCGTGTTTCTCAGTGTCTCGGCTTGGGTCTTATTGATGCCGTAGTTCACTCCGCCGGGGGTGAGCCAGCGCTTGCCAAACCTGCTACCGCAGATGGCGAGGGAGGAGTTTATCACCGTGGTGCGCAGTGCGGCGAAGAGGTTTTGCCCCATGATGTAGGCGATGTCTGTTCCCAAAGCGGAGAGATCGGCGAGATGCATAGCGGTGCGCTCCATCTCGAGTGCAATAAAGCGGATGGTCATCGCGGCACCGGGGCTTTCCGCGAGTGCTTCCAAAGCAAGGCAATAGGCGAGATTGTGCCCGATCGCCGTGTCGCCGGCAATACACTCAGCAAGAAAGGATTTATGCCTGATATCGCCCTTTAGAAAGAGCTTTTCCATCCCGCGATGTTGATAGCCCAATTGGATCTCCAAGTGCTTCACTCTTTCGCCTTTGCAGATGAAGCGGAAGTGTCCCGGCTCAATCACTCCGGCATGCACGGGACCCACGCCCACCTCGTGTAAAAGCGGTGAATCGCTCTCGAGAAAGGGATAATCCTCGTGTTTCTCCTCTTCGGGGAGGTGGTTGCGCACAGATTTGAGCCAAGGGTGTCCTTCGGGGCGGACGCCGTGTTCTTCATAGAGCAGGCGTTCATACATATTGAAAGCGGGGTATTGAGGGGTTAGGGCTTCATAGTTCCCAGAAGTGGGGAAAGGCGCACAGAGCAATTTGAGCTCTTGATCCTTCCCCAAAAGTGCATAGATAAGCTTTTCAGAGCTGCCAAAATAGTTCAGCAATAGATGTCCGTCCGAGATAAGCTGTCGGATATCTTCAAAGAAGTCCGGCAATTCCAGCGGGATCGGTTCAGGTATCAATCGGGGGTTCTTCATCGTCCTCTTCTGCTTTTTAATATTAGCTGCGAGTGAACGCAAGCTTGAGCTTGATATATTTTAATATTTGCACACTTGTAAAGGAAAATCTTTGTATTGGGTGAAAGTTTTGCAAACTAACTGACATAATGAACTTAAATCAATAGCTTTAGCCTCATACTCGAGAACTGCCAAAAACATCGCGCAAAGGGATGATATTGATGCCCATCCCTTTGATTTGGGCGAGGAATTTGTGCAAAGCATCGAGCTTTTCTCGGTTGTGGCAATGGGTGATGATGATAACAGGTTCTCTGCGTCCTTTATATTTACCCAAATCCTGTATCTTTTGGGCAAGTGTTTCATCGCTGCTATCCGGCACATCGAGGAAGATATCACGGCGTGCAAAAGGCAGATTATACTCTTTTGATACGGCATAAGCCACAGACTTTGCGGTGGTGACGCTATCGATGAAGAAGAGGCCTCTTCTTTTGAGGTGTCTGAGAACGGCGTCCATCGTGCTGATGCTTTCCGTCGAAGTGCTGCCCATGTGGTTATTTACGCCGATAGCCATCGGTAATTGTTCGAGGAAGGAGTCGATCATCGGAGCAATCTCATCCTTTGACATATCTTCAGAGATATATCTCTCACCGGGGCTGGTAGAGCTTAACTGCGCCTCCATCGGAAGGTGGAGGATGATCTCATGTCCTTTTGCTGCGCCTTTTTCCGCACTTATCTTGGTCTGCGCTAAGTTCGGCATCACGGCAAAAACGATCTCAGGGGGCAGATTGGCAAAGTCCTCCAAAAGCTGGCCGCTGGTATAGCCAAAGTCGTCAATGATGATCACTACATCCGGCATTTGATCGCCGCGACCCCAGTTATATTCATACTTTGCTAAGGGGAGCTCAAGCATGAGTCCTTCCATGGATTCAGGCGCGGGCTCGACTATTTCGTTTTCTCCGACCTGAGTTTGTTCATCGAGATTGAGCTCTTGGGCTCTATCTTTTTTGCAAGATGAGATGCCAAAAAGCAGTAAGGCAAAGAGTATAATTACCGTCAGTTTCTTTCCCATTTAATCTTATCTAACTCCTTGATGTTTAATCTATCAACGATTCCGGCTTTAACTTCGAGAACATATTTATTAGGCATATTTGGCGTGATCAATTCTTCGCTGAAAGGCGCTGCTCCTTTCTCGATATGGGTTATCACACCCTCTGAATCCATGAAGAGCATATCCAAGCTCATGAAGGTATCTTGCATCCAAAAGGAATGGTAGTCTAAATATTGGAAGATGAAGAACATGCCTTGATTGTCTTCCATGTCTTCACGATATTTGAGTCCTTGCAAAACATCTTTGTCTTTTTCGGCTATTTCAATGTCGAAAGCAGCCTTGGTCTCGCCTACGGGAGAGATAACCCAGAGCGTGCCGTCCTTGCGAAAGACGGGCTTAAATTCCTCCTTATCCGAGGCGGGAGGCTGGCTCTTACACGCTGCACTAAAGCAGACAAAGAGCAGCGTCAAAAGGATTTGTAGTCGTTTATTTACTTGCATAAAACCATCTTCTTGCTTTGCTTTGTATCGTGAGTTTCCAGGGTGTAGAAATATATCCCACTGCCTAAAGCCTTGCCGCTATCATCCTTTCCATCGAAGACAAAATTGTGAACACCTCCCTCAAGCAGTCCCTGATGCAATCTGCGCACCTTCTGCCCTTTTAGGTTGTGGATGCTGAGCCGTGCTTCTTGAGCATGAGCAAGCTGAAAGCTGAGCGTTGTCTCGGGATTAAATGGATTGGGATAATTTGCCAAAAGCATGGTGGGCATAGGAGATGCGTCATCATCTTGCACAGAGCTCGGCTCTATGAGCAACTCTGCGTTGACGCCATTGACTTCGACGAGTGCAAGAGTTCCCTGTGGGCTTAAACTGTGATGAAACACGATATCCATTTCCTCATAAGGACTGTCTTTCTCGCGGATGACAACCATGCGGTTATTCTCTTGATTGACAAGAGTATATATGCTTGGATCATCGTGATTAAAGGCGATATTTGCAATAGCTTCATCAAAGGTGATACTCAGGCTTCTCAGCTCCGCCGGCAAGGTGATAACAAAAGAATCGTCAGAAGTAGAAACGAGGAGCTCACACTCTTCCAAACCTGCAGATTGCGGGTCAATTGCAGGCAGGATGAAGCTCGGGTCTTTAAGAAAGCGCAGGAGATAATAGGCATCAATTGCCGTGATCTCGCCGCTTTCATCGAGGTCTGCAAGCGCCATAGAGCCGCTGTTATCCCCATCAAGCGCTATCTGCACAATCTCTTTTAAGTCCTGTGAATTCCAATAGCCATCGCCATTGACATCCCCGATGAGCGCAAGGCCTTGATCCCTGCCGATGACGCGCACATCGTCGATATAGATGCCATCTTTATTGACATAATAATCTGTTCTGAGGCGAAAGCGCAGGCGCAATTGCGAGCCGATATATGCGGAAAGGTCATAGTTTTGATCTATATAAGTGCTTTGCGTGCCGGAGAATGAATCAAGGACATTCCAGTTGCTCCCATCGCTTGAGACCTCAACAAAGACAAAGTCATAGCCGCTTTCCAAGTCCCATTTTGCCCGAAAGCCAAGCTGCGCCTCATAAACTTGGGAAAGATCAATGGGATTTGCCACAGTAGCACTAACATTTTGATTGCCGCTGTAGTTGCCATTGGGACTATCGGTTAGCACCATATTACCGCCATCATTGGTAATACCCCAGTTGCCTTGCAAATTCCATTTGCCCGTTCCGCTTTCAAAATCGTCATAAAACAGCGGCTCAAAAAGCGGGATAGAGACCAGCGTCTCGCTTTCATATTGCTTGATCGCCGTGTATCCCAGATAGGCGAGATCACTGCCATGCTCAGCCTGAATCGAATATATTCCTTCACTCATGATGGGCAGGGTGAAACACCCTTCACTATTACTTTGGACGGCGACATCTTCATCTGCCCAAAGCGTGATTCCCACGCCGGCAACAGCTTCAAGATCATCCGCATTTCGCACTATCCCTTTCGCACTTACCAACATCGCCGGCTCAAGCGCAAAATCCTGCGTGATATATCCGCTTTCGGGAACGCTGAGGCTCACGATCTGCGGGAAATAGCCCAGTGCAGACGCCATCAGACGATAGTTCCCCGGCAAGAGAATCTGGTGATAGTCCCCATTTGCGGGATCATTCATGACCTCTTTACCGGCTCCGAAAGACGAGACCTTTGCCGCAATCGTGCTGCCATCAGTAGAGGTGATGATGCCTTTCACGCCTCTAAGAGCATATTCGATGTAAGTGAGGATAGATTCCCTATTATCTTCCCAATATCCCGGCAATGTCGCGGCAGGCGGCCACTTTGTATTACCCAGTTCCACCGTGATTTCGATGTTTGAGGTGAAGGCATAATTCCAATCCTGCATACTCCCCGTGATCACATACCACTGCGCGCCATTAGTAATGCCATGCTCAAATTCATCGCTGTTATACATGGGCGTGTTATGTGATGAATATGCCAAGGAAAGCTCTTGCAAAAGCTCATCATCCGGCGTGAGAGTATAGCTATAATCCCAAGGATAGTTCATCACCAGCGCACCGCCATGCATGTTCATACCCAGCGAGAAGTTGTTTGCATTGCTCCAATTCATCATCGCCAGAGTCTCGGGTTGATAGGCATTTCCATCGGGATTCTCGGTGCCATCGGGCATGGGGAAATTGCGATTCAGGTCCACGTTATTGGCGTTGTATCGCACGTGGTTGACATAGCCATCGGGATTCATCAGCGGCATGATAAATATCTCGGCATTGTCGATGAGATTTGTGATGCGCGGATCGTTGCCATACTCCAGCGTGAAAAGCTCTATCAGCTTGAGCAAGAGGTAATAGCCGACGGGTTCATCACCATGGATATTCGCGATCAACTTGATCTTCACCTTGGGCTGACTCACTGCGGGATTATTTGAAATCTTGAGATAATAAATGTCTCTGTTTTGGACTGAGCGGCCTATGCTTTCTATGGTGCAAATGTCATAATGATCAAGAAATACCTGATAGAGATAATCCTGAAAAGCACTGTAAGAGAGATAGGCATCGGGCAGACGCATGCCGGGGAGAACCTTTTCTGACGTGACACCTTCGCCAAAGCTCTCGGATGCACGGATAATGGGATTGAATCCGGCCTGACGGAGAATGCCCAAGTCACCGGCATTACGGAGGTTAATGAATATCGTTGAATCAAGATGGCTAACCTTGTCAATATCAAGTATGAGTTCGTTAAGCAATTTGACATCAGACGCGAGGTCTGTACTTTTAATCTCCGCTTTGTGTGCAAAGACGAAGCAAGCACTCAAAAGCATGATTATGATTAGGCACATCTTCTTCATTATCCGCTCCTTAGACCGATTCATTATATTGGAAGCTGTATTCGGTTCTTGAGAAAAAACCGGGTGGCAGCACACATGTCTGAGCTTGCTTAATGCTGCTTCGTTCCCGACCTGACATGGTTCACATTCAAACATTGGCGACACCCGGCTTATACAAA
>FZPS01000070.1_pt178 | contig 11075 bp, 9 predicted proteins | sample 1817821 | NCBI WGS metagenome assembly FZPS01 (sample SAMEA104158645, study PRJEB21678) | metagenome | place: Germany | collected 2015-04-21 | reverse complement strand
AAAGGGGGAAATCAGGGGGATGATCGTGGCCGGTGAGAACCCCGCTGCTGCTTTCCCCAGATCCTCGCGTGTTAAAGAGGCACTGGGTGGGCTCGATTTTCTCCTGGTCCTCGATATCTTCATGACAGATACCGCCGGTCTGGCTGATGTAATCCTGCCGGCAGCCTCCTTTGCGGAAAAAGAAGGCGCTTTCACCGGCCTGGACGGAAGAGTGCGCCAGATACGGCGGGCCGTCGACCCGCCCGGAGAATGCCGGCCTGATTGGCAAATCATTCTGGAGCTGGCTGCGGCGATGGATCATCCGCTGCCCTTCTCCTCTCCGGGGCAGATCCGCAAGGAGATCGAGGATCTGATCCCCTTCTACAGAGATGAGGGGAGCGAAGTGAACCTCGAGGGAGATGCTTTTTGGGAAAGCGGGCCCGACCGGAAACCGCCCCTGAAAAGATTTCCTGCCTTTACGGCGATAGGTGATCTGCTTCCCCCTCCGGCGCCGGACCCGGATTATCCCTTCATACTGCTGGCGGAGAGCACCCTGTTTCATGCAGGTAGCGGCTCCAGGAGTGCCCGCTCGCCGCGTTTGAGCCGCTTCACCCCGCACTACTGTTTTGTGAAGATGAACCGGGCCGATGCCCGCAGGTTGGCGCTGCAGTCGGGCGATGTTGTAGCGATCATTTCGGAGAACGGACGGCTGACGGCGGTGGTGAGCTGCGACGGAGCCCTTCCCGAGGGGGTTCTCTCTTTGCCCCGCTCCCGCATCGATCACCCCCTGGCTGCTCTTTTCAGTTCACCGGTAGAGGAGGACGCACTGTCTTCAGCGCTGAAAAAATGTTATGTCCGCATAGAAAGGAGCGGGAACGATGGATCGGGAGCATCATGAGATGAGCCGGTCACGGCTTGAAGAGATCATCGAAGAGCACTGCCGCCGGGGACGCTGGGCACTAATACCGCTGATCCAGGAGATCCAGGAGGAAAACGGCTATATCGATCCTGCGGTGATCCCCGTGATTGCCGAAAAGCTGAAGATATTCCCCAGCGCGGTGCAGGGGGTCATCTCTTTCTACGCCCAGCTCTATACCGAGCCCCGGGGACGCAATACCATCCGACTCTGCCGGGGGACCGCCTGCCATGTCCGGGGCGGTAAAACCATCCTTAAACTCATCAAGGAACGGCTCGATATCGAAGAAGGCGAGACTACAGCAGATCTGGAGTATACCCTGGAGACAGTGGCCTGCCTAGGCGTCTGTGCCCTGGCGCCGAGCATGATGATCAATCAGCAAGTATTTGGACGGATGAATCCCAAAAAAGTGGGCCAGATCCTCAAAAGAAAGGGGGAGGACCATGAGCCGGCATAAGGTCTTGATCTGCCGCGGTACGGGATGTCAGGCCGGCGGCTCCGCAGAGCTTTTCCGGACGCTTCAGGCCAAGGTGGAAAGACAGGGGCTTTCCGGAGTGACGGTGGATTACACCGGATGCCATGGCTTCTGTGAACAGGGCCCCATCGTCGTGGTGGAGCCGGAAGGAATATTTTACACCGAAGTGCAGGTGGAAGATCTGCCGGAGATAGTCCACTCCCACCTACGGGGGGGCAAACCGGTGGCGAGGCTTTTCTATGTCGATCCCGTCACCGGGCGGTCGCTGCCGCGCTATGAGGAGATCAATTTTTACCGGCAGCAACAGCGGGTGATCCTGCAGCGCTGCGGACATATCAATCCAGAGAGCATTGACGACAGCATAGAGTGGGGCGGTTACGACGGCCTGAAAGAAGCCCTCAAAATGAACCCCGCAGGAGTGATCGCTACCCTGGAAAGGGCAGGGCTGCGCGGCCGTGGCGGCGCCGGTTTTCCCACGGCGCGCAAGTGGCAGTTCTGCCGCAGCGCCCCCGGGAAGAAAAAATACGTAATCTGCAATGCCGATGAGGGCGACCCGGGCGCGTTCATGGATCGCTCCATTCTGGAGGCCGATCCCTTCGCTGTCATCGAAGGGATCACCATTGCTGGTTACGCTACCGGCGCCGATGAAGGTTTTATCTATGTGCGCGCCGAGTATCCCCTGGCGGTAAAGCGCGTGCGCCGCGCTCTGGAGCAGGCGAGCGCGGCCGGCTTTTTAGGAGAAAACATCTTGGGGAGCGGCTTCAACTTCACAATCCACGTGCAGGAAGGAGCGGGCTCTTTTGTCTGCGGCGAAGAGACGGCGCTGATCGCCTCCATCGAGAGCCGCCGGGGGATGCCCCGCCCGCGCCCGCCCTTCCCCGCCCAATCGGGGCTTGACGGCAGGCCCACGATCATCAACAATGTCAAGACCCTGGCCACCGCCGCCGCCATTTTAGCGCGGGGAGCGGAGTGGTTCGCCGGTCTCGGCACCGACAAGAGCAGGGGCACGGCTGTCTTTGCGCTGACGGGAAAGATCAACAACAGCGGCCTCGTCGAAGTGCCCATGGGCACACCCCTCTCTAAGATCATCTTCGATATTGGGGGCGGCATCCCCCGCGACAAGCAGTTCAAAGCGGTTCAGACGGGCGGCCCCTCAGGGGGGTGCATCCCCGCCCGCTTCATCGATACTCCCGTCGAATACGAATCGCTGGCCCGGCTGGGCTCGATCATGGGCTCCGGCGGGATGGTGGTGATGGACGATGCCACCTGCATGGTGGAGATCGCCCGCTACTTTATCAGCTTCACGCAGGAAGAGTCCTGCGGTAAATGCGCCCCCTGCCGCCTGGGTACGAGGCAGATGCTGGAGATCCTGACGCGGATCACCCGGGGCCAGGGTCGCGATGAGGATCTTGACACCCTTTTGAGCATTGCCCGGACAGTGAAGGAGACTTCGCTCTGCGGCCTGGGCCAGACCTGCCCCAACCCCGTTCTTACCACGCTGGAGTATTTCCGCCATGAGTATGAAGCTCATATTAGGGAAAAAAAGTGTCCCGCCGCCGTCTGCGATGCGCTGATGATCTCGCCCTGCCAGCATACCTGCCCGGTGGGCATCGATATTCCCCGCTATGTGGCCCAGATCAAAGAGGGCCGCTACAGGGAGGCGGTGGAGACAATCCGGGAGCGCAACCCCTTTCCCGCCATCTGCGGCCGGATCTGCCACCATCCCTGCGAGGAGCGCTGCCGTCGCGGCGAGCTCGACGACCCGGTGGCAATAAAAGCGCTGAAGCGTTTTGCCGCTGATTGGTACTTTGACAATATTGCCGAGCTGCCGCCGCAGGAGCCCTTTGCCGTGCTCCACCGCCAGAAGGTCGCCGTTATCGGCGCCGGTCCCTGCGGCCTTTCCTGCGCCTACTTTCTGGCCCGGATGGGTTACCCCGTCACCGTCTTCGAGGCACTCCCTGTGGGCGGTGGGATGCTCTCGGTAGCCATACCCGACTTTCGCCTGCCCCGCGAGGTCATCGAGCAAGAGATCGCCCATATCGCCCGCTGCGGCGTGAAGATCAACTACAACTCGCCGATCAATATCAACTTCACCGTGGAAGAGCTGAAAAATGAGGGCTACAGGGCTATCTTTATCGCCGCCGGCGCCCAAAAAAGCCAGCGTATCGGAATCCCCGGAGAGCTTGAGGATCTCGAAGGATTTCACTACGGCTTGCGCTTTCTCAGGGATATCAAGGTGGGCAAGGATGTCAATATCGGCGACCGCGTCGTCGTCATCGGCGGCGGCAATGTCGCCCTCGATACGGCCCGGAGCGCCCTGCGGCTCGGTGCAGGGGAGGTGATCATCCTCTACCGCCGCTCCCGGGAAGAGATGCCCGTCTCCCGGATGGAATACGAGGAGACCCTCGCTGAAGGCGCGCAAGTCCTCTTTCTGGCGGCGCCGACACGGATTGTCAGCGAAGACTGGAAGGTCACGGGCCTGCAGTGCACCCGTATGGCGCTGGGCGAGCCCGATGCCCGGGGCCGCCGGCGGCCCCGGCCCATCCCCGGCTCCGAATTTTTCCTGCCTGCCGATACCATCTTCGCCGCCGTGGGCCAGGCGCCGGACCTCTCCTTCCTGCCGCCGGACAGCGCCCTGGAAAGAACGCGCTGGGAGACGCTCCTGGTCGATGAAAATACCCTTATTTCCAATGTACCTGGCGTCTTTGCCGGAGGTGACTTCGTCTCCGGGCCGGGCATGGTCATCGAGACCATCGCCGCGGGCAGGAGAGGCGCTCTGGCGATCGATAAATACTTAAGGGATGATCCATCCCGGGTGGAGATGTACGACCAAAAGCCAGAGACCGTTGACGATGAGGAGACCCGCCCCGAAGAAGAGGAGACCTGGGAAGAAAAATTCCGCCCGGAGATTCCTCGGCTACCTTTTGAAGAGCGGGTCAACAATTTCAGGGAGACAGAACTGGGCCTTGCAGAGGCGCAAGCCCGGCAGGAAAGCGGTCGTTGCCTGCGGTGCGACCTGGAAAGATAAAGGAGGACGATTATGAAATCGCTGACCAGGCAGAAACGTTTTGAAGAAGTGAAACGTATGAGCGACGGGCTCGATCGTGTTTTTATCATCGGCTGCGGCACCTGCGCCACTATGGCCAAAACCGGGGGTGTCGAGGAGGTGGGGGCCATGAAAGCGAGGCTGCAGGAGGCAGGCAAACTGGTGACGGGTGCGGTAGTTATCCCTACAGCCTGTGACGAGATGACCGCAGTGCTTCTGGAAGAGAACAAGAAAGCGGTGGAGGATGCCCGGTGCATTATCGTCATGGCCTGCGCCCTGGGGGTCCAGCGGGTTAACCTTTACCTCTCAAAGCCGGTGCTCCCCGCTCTCGACACCCTTTTTATCGGCATGGAAAAGAGCCCCGGTTACTTTTTTGAAGCCTGCGACCAGTGCGGGCAGTGCATTCTTGGCGAGACTGCCGGGATCTGTCCGCTCACCGCCTGCCACAAGGGCCTACTCAACGGCCCCTGTGGCGGGACTGATAAGGGCAAATGTGAAGTTGATCCGGAGAAGGATTGCGCTTTCACCCTCATTTACGAGAGGCTCAGGGAGCAGGGCCGGCTCGATCTGATGCGCCGCTATCACCCTCCCCGGAATCACCAGGTTTTGCCCCGGCCCAGAGAAGTGCGAATCTCGTGAAAAAGGAGGGATCATGATGGTTTCAGATCTGAAAAAAGCGCTGGGAAACAACAAGTTTGTGATTACCAGCGAGATCGGTCCGCCCAAAGGGACCGCCTTAGAGAAGATGTACCAGCATATCGAGATGCTCAAGGGAAAGGTTGACGCACTCAATGTGACCGATCACCAGAGCTCGGTGATGCGCTATCCCTCCATCGGCGGGTGCCTGGCTGTCCGGGAGAGGGGTGGGGAGGCGGTCCTGCAGATGACCTGCCGCGATCGAAACCGTATCGCTCTGCAGGCGGAGCTGCTCCTAGCCTATAGCAGGGGGATCAAGAATGTGCTCTGCCTCACCGGCGACGCCGTGCCTGTGGGCGATCACGGTGAAGCAAGGGGGATCTTCGACCTTGACTCAGTTCAGCTGTTGCACGGCATCAGGCAGATGGAAGAGGGCTACGACTTTGGCGGAAACGAACTACAGGGTGCAGTGGAGTTCTGCGCCGGCGCCACCGTTACCCCGGAGGCGGAGCCGCTGGAGCCGCAGTTGATCAAGTTCGAGAAGAAGATAGATGCGGGGGCCGAGTTCTTCCAGACCCAGGCGATCTATGATCTGGAGCGCTTTGCCGGATTCATGGAGCACGCCCGCCAGTTTCCAGTAAAGATTCTCGCCGGGATCGTGCTGCTCTCATCGGCGCGGATGGCTCGGTTCATGAACGAAAACGTGCCGGGCATATTTGTTCCCCGCGAGCTCATCGACGAGATGGCGGCGGCTCCAAAAGGTAAAGCGCTTGAAAAAGGGATCGAGATCGCCGGACGGACCATCAAAGCATTAAAAGAGGAGGCGCTTTGCGACGGCGTCCATATCATGGCCATAAACAGGGAAGAGGTGGTCCCCGAGATCCTCGCCGCTGCCGGGCTCTGATAATTGAACCGGCTGGGGACGGTTCTAGCGGCTGGTAAAGGCCCGTCGCGGTAGCGGAGGTTTTGCTTGTCCCTCGACAGAAGAAGGAACGGCATCAACCGCCGGGGTGTTTGAACCCCGGCACTCTTTTGGCACAAAGATAGGACAGCGGAAGGCTGGTTCTGCAACAGGAAGGTACGTCCCTGTTGTTGCATAAATATTATCGAAACTCTTTCACAAAGTATTGACAGGTACGGAGAAAGGCAGTATAATTGGGTATGCTGTATATACAGCATACCTTAATGAGCGGGAGGGTAACAGATGGAAAAAAAGTTTATCGATGCAATTGTGGCCATGGAGGATGAAAAAGCAGTCGAGATAGCGCGGCAGTTGCTTGGCGAGGGTATTGATGCAAACAGAATCCTGGGCAATTGTCAGACGGCCATGGAGAAGGTAGGAAAACTGTTCGAGAAGGGCGAATACTTTTTACCGGAATTGATCATGAGCGGAGAGATTCTCAAAGGTATAACCGAAGTGATCAAGCCCGGGTTGGAGTTGGGTGAAGCTAGCGATAAGGGAGAAAAGGCAGGGAAAGTGGTATTCGGGACGGTTTTCGGAGATATCCACGATATCGGCAAGGATATTGTAATTTTCATGCTGGAGACTAACAATTTTGAAGTTGTCGACCTGGGGGTGGATGTTCCCATCGCCAGGTTTGTGGAGGCGATCCGCGAAGAGAAACCCGATATCGTCGGGATGAGCGGTTTCTTAACCAAAACCTTTGATGCCATGAAAGTAACAATTGCCGGTATCGAAGAAGCAGGTTTGCGTAAAAGCGTAAAAATCATGATTGGCGGAGGTACAGTTACAGATGATGTCGTTGCCTACGCCGGTGCTGATGCATATGGTGAAAGCGCCTTAGATGCGGTGAACCTGGCAAAATCATGGACGGGAGGCAAATAGGATGAATAAAAAGCTTCAGGAAAAAAGAAAGCGAATTGCTGATGCCGTTGCACTGCAGAAGCCGGACAGGGTACCCATTTTCCTTATGCAAAATTACATGCCAGCTAGGACAGAAGGACTAACTTACAAGGATGCTCACTATAATATCGATGGTTGGATTGAAGCAAACCGTAATTTCGTAAGAAGATATGACCCCGACATGTACTTTATGATCGACCAACCGAATCAGGGGGATGCAACCGTTCATGAAATACTAGGAACTGTCTCTGTGAAGTGGCCCGGAGGCTCACTGTCCGATAATCTTCCTCATCAGTTTGTAGAGGGAGAATATATGCTCCAAGAGGAATACGATCATTTTCTTGATGATCCTTCGGATTATCTCCTCAGAGTATTTGTGCCACGTATTTTTAGTAACTTGAAGGGCCTCGCTAAATTGCCTCCGCTAAAAGCTTTATCGCTTGGACATCTCAGCCCAAACCTTTTTGGGATGGCAATATTTGACCCTGAAGTTGCTGGTGCAATGCAAAAATTACTAGAGATGTCCAAACCGGCAGCGGATTTTGTCATGAAGATAGGCGCAGCCCACGCTGGAATGCTCGATGAGGGGCAACTTTACGCTGGCGGTGCACTCACTGTTGTACCCTTTGATGTGATCTCTGATTTTCTACGCGGTATGCGTGGAGCAATGATCGATATGTTCCAGGTGCCGGATAAGCTGATAGCTGCAATGGAAAAATTTTACCCCTTGCTCCTGGGTGCTGCAGTACAGGGGGCAACAATTTCGGGTAACAAGCATGTATTTATCGCACTGCACCGCGGCTCAGATGGTTTCATGTCAATGAAGCAATTTGAAAAGTTCTACTGGCCTTATCTCAAGCAAATGATTTGTGATCTTATCGATGCCGGCTTAACCCCAATGCCTGTTTTCGAAGGGATCTATGAGCAACGCCTCGATTATCTTAGAGAACTGCCTGCCGGCAAGATCATTGGCCACTTCGACCGCTCTAATTTGCAGATGCTCCAGAATAAATTAGGGGACGTTATGTGTGTGGCTGCAGGCATGCCTGTTTCTTTATTACAAACGGGTACTGTGGAGACGGTGCGTCAGCAGACCAAAAAGGCCATTGAGATATTTGAAGGGAAGGGTTTGATCATGGCTTCTTCCACTGTGCTAGATGAGGCCAAACCGGAGCTGCTTCAAGCCTGGGTCGATGCCACTCGCGAATTTGGTGCTTAGTTTATCTAAAATCTGCTGAAATCATTCTTGCCGGCGCTCTCAATCACGGGAGCGCCGGCATGTTCCCGGATATTGTTTTCATACTTTGAATGCTTTTCAAGGCTCACATTGACAGAGAGGGAACCTACAATTAAGATAAAAATAGCGACAGAACCATAAGCTGCTATTAAACATATGAAACAGGTTAGGGCATAAGCCCTGTGGAGGCGTTATGAAGCAACCGAAGTTGGACAAAGGCTCCTTTATCCCCATCTATCATCAGTTATTCAAGCATTTTGAGGGCTTGATTCTCTCTGGTGAGCTTGTTCCCGGTGATATGCTGCCTACAGAGATGGAATTTTCCGAGCAGCTCGGAATTAGCCGGATGACGGTGCGCCGGGTGATCAGCGAACTGGCGGCGGCCGGTATGGTTTACACCGTCAAGGGGAAGGGGACCTTTGTGGCCGAGCCTAAGCTGGATGAGGTTGCCTTTAGCCTGAATCAGCGCATTGAAGATCTGGGTTACGATAGACCCATGTCTACACATCTCCTTGAGTGCAGAATTATCAAAGCTGAAGAACCCATCAGCACCCGCCTCCGGATAGATAAAGGGACTCATTGCCTATTTTGCCGTATAGTTACCAGGACAGGACGAATCCCCCTGATCTACAAAACCTATTATACAATCTACACTAAGAAAGCCCCCCTTATCGAAAACCAGCTCAGGGATATGACTCTCACCCGCATCGCTTCGCAGCACAGCGAGAATTTACCCTCGCGAACAAAGCGGATCTTGATGGCCTCCAGCGCCCGCAAAGATGAAGCGGCTGTCCTTGACATCGAGCATAATTACCCCGTCTTTTTCATGACCGAGACGATCTACGATCAGGATAACAAGGTGATCGCCTGGGGAAAATCTGTTTTTAACGGTAAGCACTACCGTTTTGTCAGTTATGGCGGCTGGAACCTAGATGAACTAAAGAAGTCGGAGGAGGGCCTGAGCGATGTTTGAACCGCTAATTAGGGCGATTAGTTCTTTAGAGATCGATAGCGCTACTTCCCTGACCAAACAATACTTGTCTGATGGGGTCCCGGTGGTGGATATTATTGAAAGCTGTCGCATCGGTGTCGAGATGGTGGGTAAACGTTACCAGGATGGAGAGTACTTTCTTTCTGATCTGGTCATGAGCGAGTTCATTCTCAAAGAAATAACGGAATTAGTCGAACCCTTTTTGCCCGTTGAGGAATGCGGTGTTAACAGCATTAGCAATAAACCGCAAATAGTTATCGGTACTATTGAGGGTGACATCCATGATTTGGGCAAGAATATAGTCATCTTTCTTCTGCGCTCTTCGGGCTACAGCGTGATCGATCTTGGAGTGGACGTATCTAAAGAAAAGTTTGTGGAAGCAGCAAGGAAAAGCGGGGCAAGAATTATCGGTATCTGCTTTTTGCTTACAAATTGCACCGCTGTTGTCAAAGAACTCATCGATACTCTGGATGATGAGGGGCTTCGGGAAAAAGTCACTGTTATCATCGGGGGTTATGCCGCCGATGAACAGACCTGTGAATATGTTGGAGCTGATTATTCAGCCACCGATACGACAAATATTATTCCCCTTTTCGATTCCATCCTAGGCGTTAATAGAAACCGGTGCTAAAGATGAGTTATATTTAACACCGCCAAGCGAGCTTACACTGGATGCCTTCCCCTGTCTTAAAAATAAAGGGAAGCGAAGCGGCAGTACTCGATTTTAGAGAAGTCAGCAAATTTGAAAGTTTAGAAAGGGCTTGCCCTTTGCGACGTAATCGGTTACACTTGAGTTGAAAGATTAATTTTACAGGTGCCCAGTTAAGGGTTATAAGGGAAGCAGGTGCAAATCCTGCGCGGTCCCGCCACTGTAACCGGGACTCTGGAGCGACAGAGAGCCACTTCGCCGTCAGGCGTGGGAAGGCCGCTCCCGGGGATGAACGGAAGCCAGGAAACCTGCCTGTAAAAGACGTACTAAGCCTTCGTGGAGAGAGGGAGGTGCGTGTTTATAGGCGCATACCAGACCCGGCCACCATAGGCCGGGTTTTTTCGTGGCCGGAGGGTTAAACTGGAAGGTACGGGATAGATCCGCCCGTGATCAAGAAGACGAAATAGGAGGTTTCAAGATGATGAAAAGATACTGGCTTCCGGTACTGGTGCTGATGATATCGATGATGTTGCTGCTACCTGCAGGGTGCGGGGTGGCAGAAAAGGGCAGCGGTGAGGATGGGGAGCAGCTACGGATCGCTTCAGTGATGCCCAGCAACACCGAGATTCTCTTCGCCCTGGGGTTGGGCGATGCCGTGGTGGGGGTAACCGATTTCTGCAACTACCCGCCGGAGCTCGCCGGGGCGGTGGAGGACGGGTCAATCAAGAGTATCGGGGATTCTTTCAACTTGAATGAGGAGCTGTTGGTAAGCCTGGAGCCGGATCTGGTTCTCTTCGGCTTTGCTTCCGATGCTATTGAGAATCTCGATAACCTGGGCATAAAAACGGAGGTTATCGCCCCGACCAGCCTCGAAGAGACCTACGCCAGCATCAGGCGGATCGGAGAGCTCACCGCCAGCGAAGCTGCAGCAGAGAAGCTGGCTTCGGATATGGAAGCGGCCATAGAAGCGATCAGGGAGAAGGCAGCCGCGCTGCCGGAGGAGAATAAGCCGCGTGTGCTCATGCTTCTGGACCTCGATTCTCTTTATGTGGCCGGTGCCGGAACACTGGAGGACGAGCTTATCGCCGCTGCCGGCGGGATCAATATGGTCGATGAGGAACAGTATGCTCAGCTCAGCGAAGAAGCGCTGATCGAGGGCAATCCCGATATCATTGTCTGCACTTTCCCCCTGAAAGAGAGGATTCTTTCGGAAAAAGAGGGATGGAAAAACCTTAACGCTGTTATGAACGAGGCAATCTACGATCTCGACGGGGATCTGCTC
>FZPS01000063.1_pt1269 | contig 11075 bp, 13 predicted proteins | sample 1817821 | NCBI WGS metagenome assembly FZPS01 (sample SAMEA104158645, study PRJEB21678) | metagenome | place: Germany | collected 2015-04-21 | reverse complement strand
AACTGAGATGATATAATTAGAATGTGTAGAAAATATTTTTTGGAGGATAAGATGGAAATAAAAAAGATTTGCGTAGTTGGAACAGGTACAATGGCTAAAGGTATTGTTCAAACTTTTGCCCAGGCTGGATATCCAGTTATTGTAAAAGGAAGACCGGGAAAAACTTTTGATACATTGGAAGAATCCATAGGAAAGGGTCTTAGTAGATTAGTTGCCAAAGGAAAAATGGAACAGGCTAAAATGGATGAAATAATGGCAAATATAACTAAGACTACTGATTATGAAGGATGTAAAGATGCAGATTTATTTATTGAAGCAGTTGCTGAAGATATGGAAACAAAGCATGTAATCTTTGGAGACATAGAGGCAGTTGCAAAAGAAGGTGCAATACTATCTACTAATACATCTTCATTATCAATTACAGAAATAGCAGCTAATTTAAAAAATCCAGGAAAAGTTATAGGAATGCATTTCTTCAATCCAGTACCTGTAATGAAACTTATTGAAATCATTAAGGGAAAACTTACAGAAGAAGAAGTACATACTGCAATTTTTGAATAATCCAAAAAAATAGGCAAAACTCCTGTAAGTGTTGACGAAGCACCAGGATTTGTTGTAAACAGAGTATTGGTTCCAATGATCAATGAAGCTGTGGGAATTTTAGCAGATGGAGTTGCTTCAAAGGAAGAAATTGATACAGCTATGAAGTTAGGTGCAAACCATCCTATGGGACCATTAGAATTAGGTGATTTGATAGGATTAGACGTTTGTCTTGCAATAATGGAAGTACTATATACTGAATTTGGAGATCCTAAATACAGACCTCATCCACTTTTAAGAAAAATGGTAAGAGCAAATCTTTTAGGAAGAAAAACAGGTCAGGGATTCTACGATTACAGCAAGTAATTGAAAGAACTAAAAGGAGCGGCAACCGCTCCTTTTATTGTGCTAATGTTTCTTTCATCTATATATGTTATTATATAGATAATAGGATATAATAGTATAGTTGGAAGATTTAGCTTGAATTATAGCAGTTCATTAATTGTAATTAAATTTATTAAGTAAGAATGTAGTAGTATGTACGGGAGGATGAAATGAGCGAAAACAAAAATGAAAACATGGAAGCTGTTAATTTTATTCAAAAAATAATCAACGAAGATTTAGAATCAGGCATATATGGTAACAGAGTCCATACCAGGTTTCCACCAGAGCCTAACGGTTATCTCCATGTAGGTCATGCCAAGTCCATTTGTCTTAACTATGGTTTAGCTAAGAAATATAACGGAACTTTCAATTTAAGATTTGACGATACAAATCCTACAAAAGAAGATGAAGAATTTGTAGATTCCATTATAGAAGATGTTAAGTGGCTATGTCCTGATTGGGAAGAAAGAATTTTTTATGCTTCTGATTATTTCGATAAAATGTACGAATATGCTGTAGAATTAATAAAAAAGGGATTGGCTTACGTGGACGATTTATCTCCTGATGAAATACGAGAATATAGAGGTACATTGACGGAGCCTGGAAAGGAAAGCCCCTACAGAAACAGGTCAATTGAAGAAAACTTAGAACTTTTCGAAAGAATGAAAAACGGAGAATATAGCAACGGAGAAAAAGTTTTAAGAGCGAAAATCGATATGGCAAGTCCCAATATAAATATGAGAGACCCAGTAATTTACAGAATTCTACATGAACCTCATCATAATACTGGAGATAAATGGTGTATATATCCCATGTATGACTATGCTCATCCTATAGAAGATGCTATTGAAGGTATAACCCATTCCATATGTACTTTGGAATTTGAAGACCACAGACCCTTTTATGACTGGGTATTAAGCAATATTGATGATTTTAAAGAAGCACCGCCAAAACAAATAGAATTTGCCAAATTATTTTTATCAAAGACAATGATGGGCAAGAGATATTTGAAACAAATGGTGGAAGAAGGTTATGTGGATGGATGGGACGATCCTCGTATGCCTACAATTGCAGCTTTAAGAAGGAGAGGATACACACCAGAAGCTATTCACAACTTCTGTGAAGCTATAGGGGTTTCCAAGGCACAAAGTGTTGTGGATATAGCCATGCTTGAATTTGCCATAAGAGACGACTTAGGTCCAAAAGTACCCAGGACAATGGCAGTTTTAGATCCTATAAAATTAGTTATTCTCAATTATCCAGAGGACAAAGTAGAGTATGTGGAAACTGAAATAAACCCGGATAATCCGGAGGCAGGTACTCGCATGATTCCTTTTACCAGGGAGTTATATATTGAGAGAGAAGATTTCATGGAGAATCCTCCAAAGAAATATTTCAGACTGTTTCCTGGCAATGAAGTGAGACTTAGAAATGCATACTTCGTAAAATGTGTAGATTACATAAAAGATGAAGATGGTAATGTTGTGGAAGTTCATTGCACTTACGACCCGGAAACTAAGAGTGGTTCTAATTTTACGGGAAGAAAGGTAAAGGGAACCCTTCACTGGATTTCTTCAAAGCATTGTATGGATGCAGAAGTAAGACTTTATGATTATATGATGGAAGAAGAAGATTACGATAAGACCAACTTTTTGGAGAAACTTAATCCAAATTCCAAAATCGTATTAAATAACTGTAAAGTTGATCCTTTTATGAAAGAACAAAAAATTGGTGATAGATTCCAATTCTTAAGACACGGTTATTTTATAATTGACAAGGATACAACAGATGAAAAATTAGTGTTTAACAGAATAGTACCTTTAAAGAGTAGTTATAAGAAGAAGTAGTATCCCTGTGAAACAAAAGGAGAAACATGAACTTAGAGGAAATAATAAAAAACAGTATATCTGAAAATAAATTTATTTACGGAGTTTTTTCAACTCCAAAGAATAAGTCGTCATACAAAAAAATAACGGTAAGACCTTTGATGCTTAAGGATAAAAAGCATTTACAATTGGAAAAATTTACGGATACCCAAGCCTTCCATGAAAATATCCCCTCTGAGGAGGCAGCTGACAGATTGATGATGTTAATTAATGAATATCGCAATATAAATTTTTTTACATCAGATGGGGACTACCATGTTATGGTAAGCAAAAAAGGAAAGGCAAGGATTGTAAAAAAGAAACCTACCAAGAAAGCAACAGGGGAAGAGCATAATAAGGAAAAACAATATATTATAATGGAAAATCAGCCTTGCGACTTTCTGATACACTTGGGAGTAATGAACAAGGAAGGCAGGGTATTTACCAAGAAGTATGATAAGTTCAAGCAAATAAATAAATTTTTGGAAATAGTAGATGATTCTTTAAAAGATAAAGATATTAAAGACGACTTTATGATTATAGATTTCGGCTGTGGTAAGGCCTATCTTACCTTTGCCCTATATTATTATTTTTACAATATAAGAAAAGTCAGGGTAAAGATAATCGGCCTGGACTTAAAGGATGAGGTAATTGAATTCTGCAATGAAACAGCCAGCAAATTAAACTATGAAAATCTTAAGTTTATGTATGGAGATATACGGGATTTTCAATACGAAAACAAGGTAAATATGGTGGTTACCCTTCATGCTTGTGATACTGCAACAGATGCGGCACTGATAAAGGCAATTCATTGGGATACAGACATAATACTATCTGTACCCTGCTGCCAGCATGAGCTATTTAATAAAATTAAGAATGAAAATTTAAACTCCATGCTTAAACATGGCCTTATTAAGGAAAGGATATCTTCCTTAGTTACAGATTCTTTACGAAGTTTGTTTTTGGAAACAAAGGGTTACAAGGTTCAGTTAATGGAGTTTATATCTATGGAGCATACTCCAAAGAATATTCTTATTAGGGCAATCAAGGCACCTAGTAAAGATACAGCGGCAGCAAAAGTTGAATATGAAAATTTTAAAAAATTCTGGAATTTAAGTGACTTATTTATAGAAAAATACGATGGCAAGTATGCAAGCTAAGGCGTGGGAGTGGTAAGTATGAGTAGTAAGGGGGAACTCAATAACAAAGAAAAATTTGAATATATATTGGACAGTATTCCTGATGCCATAACCATAGTTAATAAGGACGGCAAGGTTATATTCTTCAATACTACGGCAGAAAAATACTTTGAAGTAAAAAAAGAGGATATAATCCAGAAAGATTTAATTGAATTCTTTCCAACGGCAATATTGCCCAGGGTACTGGACAGTAAAACTCCCTTCTACAATATTTACAACAGACCCAGGGAAAACAGCTTTGTGGTTTCCAGTGCTGTTCCTCTTTATGACAGGGATGGGAATATAATAGGTGCCCTTGCCATAGACAGAGATATAACGGAAATTGTAAGACTAAGTGAACTCCTTAACAAGACTCAGTCAAACTTATTAAAGTTAGAAGAGGAATATTCGAAGATATCTTCTTCTGGAGAAGCATATTTTTCCAAGATTATAAGTAACAATGCTGCTTTCATAGAAGTAATCAATTTGTGCAAAAATATTTCAAAAACTCCTATTAACATCTTATTAAGAGGCGAAAGTGGAACAGGAAAGGAATTGTTTGCCAAAGCTATTCACTATGAAAGCGGCAGGAAAGGTAAATTTATTCCCATAAACTGCAGTGCAATTCCGAAAGAATTATTTGAAAGTGAAATTTTTGGATATGAGGCAGGTGCTTTTACAGGTGCCAAAACCGAAGGGAAAAAAGGAAAGTTTGAGGAAGCTGAGGGAGGAACTTTATTCTTAGATGAAATTGCAGATATGCCTATGGAGCTTCAGCCGAAACTGTTAAGAGTACTTGAAGACGGAGTAGTAACCCGTATTGGGGGTAATAAGCCGAAGAAAATTGATGTAAGAATAATTTCTGCCACTAATAAAGATATAAGACAACTTATTAAGGAAAATAAATTCAGAGAAGATCTTTATTATAGATTAGATACATTTCAAGTAAACATTCCCCCATTAAGGGAAAGAAAAGGTGATATAGTACTATTGGCCAATAGATTTCTACAGGAATTTTGTATGGAACAGAGAAGTAACATAGTTGAAATACCTGATGAAATAATGGATATATTTACTGAATATAAGTGGGATGGGAATGTAAGAGAGCTCAGAAACGTTATACAAAGATGTGTAATAATTGCCATACAAAAAGGGAAAAACAAAATAGAAAAAGAATTCCTTCCCGCCTATTTGCAAAATATTGAAGTGGATAAACTAAACAAAATAATAGAATTAAAGGATACAAAGGCAGAAGAATACGGCTTGGATGAATATTTGGAAAAAATAGAGAAAAGAATTATTATTAAAACATTAAGAGAAATGAATTACAACATATCGGAAACAGCTAAAAAACTTAAGCTGCCCCGAGGTACCCTATACTACAAAATGGATAAGTACAATATTAGAAAGGAACACCATGGATAAGATAAAATTAGCTGCAACATCGGCTTTCGGATTGGAAGCAGTAGTAAAGAGAGAACTTTTAGATTTAGGTTATGAGAACCTAGTAGTTGATAACGGATGGCTATACTTTGATGGAGAAATAAAGGACATATGTAAAACAAATATAAATTTAAGATGTGCTGAAAGAGTTATGCTTGTTATGGGGCAATTTGAAGCCTTAAGTTTTGAAGAATTATTTGATAAAACTTATGAGCTTCCCTGGGAAAAATGGATAACAAGGGATGGAAAGTTCACCGTAAAGGGTAAGTCTGTTAAATCTAAACTATACAGTACCCCTGACTGTCAGGCAATCGTAAAAAAAGCAGTATCAAAAAAACTATGCCAATACTACGACTTGGAATGGATGCCGGAAGATGGTGCAGAATTCACCATATTGGTTTCCATCCATAAAGATGTTGCAACTATTTCAATAGATACTACAGGAGCCCGGGAAGGTTTGTTTAAGAGAGGTTACAGGGAGAAATCCATGAAGGCTCCTTTAAAAGAAACCATGGCGGCAGCCTTGGTAAAATTAAGTTACTGGAATAAAGACAGAATATTGTACGATCCCCTATGCGGTTCTGGTACAATTGCAATTGAAGCAGCATTAATAGGAAGAAATATTGCTCCGGGACTTAACCGCACCTTTGCTTCTCAAGACTGGCCTATAGTTAAAGAAGAATACTGGAGAAATGCAAAAATAGAAGCAAGAAAAAATATCGATTTAAGTTCTGAAATCAAAATATATGCTTCTGATATAAGTGAAAAGGCTATTAGTATTGCAAAGGAAAATGCAATGGAGGCCGGGGTGGATGATTGTATAGAATTCTTTGTAAAGGATATGCATCAAATTCAAAGACCTATGAAACCCTATGGAGTTTTAATTACAAATCCCCCCTATGGCGAGCGAATAGGACAGGATAAAGAAATATCTAAAATTCATAAAAAAATCGGCGAAGTATTTGGTAGGGACAAAACATGGTCTGTATATGTTATAACTTCTTCAAAGCACTTTGAAAAGGACTTCGGAAGAAAGGCAGACAGAAAAAGAAAGCTGTTTAATGGCGATATGCAGGTAGACTATTATCAGTATTTTGGAGAAAAACCGGTAATCAATCGGAATTAAAGAATTCCTTTTTGATATTATTTTTTAACGTTGAAAATTATATGTATTTATTGTAAACTTAATATATAAATATTTCTTTGATTTTTTTTAATATTGTGTTATTATATAGACTACAATATTAAAAAGGTGAGGCAATTATGGTTCATGAAATAAGCGCAGGAGGGATTGTTTTTTTTAAGAACAGCATATTGATGCTTAGAAAATTTAATGGAGATTGGGTTCTTCCAAAAGGCAGAGTGGAAGATAATGAATCTCTGAAAGAAACTGCCCTGCGGGAAGTATATGAAGAAACTAAGGTAAAGGTTACTACAATTAAATACTTAGGGAAAATAAACTATGAATTCAGCCGCACCTGCTACCTTGACAAAATTCATATACGAAAAGAAGTACATTGGTACTTAATGATGGCAAAAGATATGAATTGCTCTGCTCAGAAAAACGAAGGTTTCGTTGAAGCTAAGTTCCTTCCTTTCGAAAAGTCACTCAAGATTGCACGCTATGACGATGAAAGAAAAATTATAAAGAAAGCTGTGGAGGATATTAAATTCCATTGTTATAAATAGGTGGTGCCATGACATTTTCTTCTAAAATTAAAGATGAATTGTCCAGAACAGAGATTGCGGACATTTCTAATGCTATGGCTGAGGCGGCTGCATTTGTAAGAACTGTAGGATCTATTACGCTAAAGGGACAGAATAAGGTGGAATTGGAGTTTTCAACGGAAAATGCAGCAGTTGCAAGAAGAATATTCAAAATTATTAAGAATATTTACAATATATCCCCAGAGGTAACTGTAACAAAAAGTAACAGACTAAAAAAATTAAATAACTACATTATAAGAATTGATGAAGAATTAACCCGAAATTTTCTTATTGAAACAGGTATTGCCAAGGATAACAATTTTAATTTTATGGCTTTTGATTATGGAGTACCAGTAAACATTCTAAACAGTGATTCTTCAAGGAGATCATATATAAGGGGATCTTTCATGGGTAGCGGCTCCATAAGCAATCCTGAAAAATCATATCATGCTGAGTTTGTAAGTAACAAAGAAGTGCAAAGCAACCTGCTAAAAGACCTATTAAAGGATTACGGTATAAAGGGAAAAAATATTCGCCGTAAAAACAACTATGTAACTTATATTAAGGATAGCGAACAAATATCAGACTTATTAGCCCTTATGGGTGCCAACAACGGTGTTCTTGATTTTGAAAATATAAGAGCAGTAAAGGAAACAAGAAATCAAATAAACAGAGTTATAAACTGTGAAACGGCAAATCTTGATAAAATTGTTGATACTTCAATGAGACAGATAAACAGTATCAAAATATTAAGACAATACAAGGTTATAGACAAACTTCCAGATAATTTAAGGGAATTAGCATATTTAAGGCTTAAGCACAGTAATGCAAGTTTAAAAGAATTAGGACAAATGCTAAACCCTCCCCTTGGGAAGTCAGGAGTGAATCATAGATTAAAGAAAATAGAGAAAATTGCCGAAGAATTAACGGAACATAGAGAGAGGTGTAAAAAATGAGATCACAAAAAGTAGTATTAAAAAATAAGATTGGACTACATGCCAGACCCGCTGCTATATTTGTTAAAAAAGCAAGGAATTTTGACAGTGAAATTATTATAAAAAAAGGTATTCAGGAAGCAAATGGTAAAAGCATTATAAGTATAATGGCTTTAGGTGCAACTAAAGGTGATGAGTTGGTTATTATAACCAAGGGTCCGGATGAAGATAAGTGTATTGAAGAATTAACAAATTTACTGGAATTCATGGAAGAGGAAGAGTAATACTATAAGATTACAATGGGGCAGATTTGCTGCCCATTTTTGTTTTTTGTAATAAGGAATTAGAAAACTATTTGTACTAGGAACATATATACTAGAGTTCCTGCTCCAATGGAAAGGAGCATTTGTCTTTTCCATACATGAAGGATTAAAATAACTATGATGGCAATCATCTCTGGAATACCATGACTGCCTGTAAGTATGTTAACATCTTTAAGACAATAAACTACTAACATTCCCAGCACTGCCGGGGGAAGTACATTTCCCAAGTACTGCACATATTTCGGCGTTGGCCTATGAGCAGGAAAAAGTATGAAGGGTAGAAAACGAGTTGTCATAGTAGCTAACATTATAACCCCCAAGGTTATTATTTGTTCTGTAAGGGTCATTGTCATTTGCTTTCACCTGCTTTCGTAAAAGTACTTCTCATTAGGGAAAGTATTAAAAGAATTAGTATCATGGTAGGTATAATGAAGTTGCTACTGCCAAAAATAATCAAGCACACTACAGAGATTATTAGTCCAGTCAGAGAGCTGAAATGGTTACTTTCTTTTAACCACTGTTCTGTAAAAATTACTATAAACATTGCTGTCATAACAAATTCAAGACCTTTGGTATTAAAACTAAATAAACCGCCCAACAACCCTCCAAAAATTGATCCTAAAGCCCAATAGGAATAATTTAAAAGTGTAACAAAAAACATAAACCAGCCCTTATCTACATCTTCAGGTATATTTGCCGCATAATTAATGGAGAATGTTTCATCACACATTCCGAAAATCAAAAAAAATCTTCTTATACCAGTTATCCTGTATTTTTCCAACATGGAAATACCGTAAAACAAATGACGAGCATTTATCATAAGAGTTAAAGCTAAGGCATTTACTGGATCAAAGGTTCCCATTAATAGTCCTACTGCTACGAATTGGATGGATCCACCATAAATTAAAAGGCTCATAAACATAGGATATAAAAAATTAAAACCAAAAGCATTCATATAAACCCCATAAGCAAAACTTAAAAACAAAAAACCTGTCAATATGGGGATTGTATGTGGAAAGGCTGCTTTAAAGGCATTTTTTATAGTATATTCTTTTTTTATCAACTGTAATTCCCCCAAGGTCAAAATTTATATGTTTTACATTGTATCATTACATAAGTAAACAATCAATTAAAATAATTATACAAATTATTATAAGTATGATATAATGTTAGTGGTGACTTGGATGGTCTTATATAAAAATACTCCCATTATGGTAGGACATAAAGGGAGTATTTCATGAAAAGATGGTTTAAGTGTAATTATTTTTCCTTATATATGATCGATTTTACAATTACACCAACTCCTGCACTTAAACCCATAGCTAATAAAATTCCAATTAATTCAATATCTTTATTCATTGCTCGCACTCCTATAAGAGCTAAAACTGCAAAAATAATTGGAATAAATTTTATTATGAGATTCACCCTAAGTCACCTCCTTTAAATCGGTCATTGCTTTTTTTAGACAACAAAAAGTGGACCACCATTAAATGGATGTCCACTTTTAATATTACAGAATATCCCTGTAGTATATATGTATAATAAAAAAATGGACAACCATTAATGGCTATCCACCCTGATAGTCCTGTTCTCACATAAGGACATCATATCCAAAAGGACTTAGACGTCCTTACTCCGCAAGTATTGTTTTCACAAATACTGCTTTGACCGACTATATATTTAGTTTACCAAAATTATACCACAATATTTCTGAAAGGTCAAAATTTTTTTAATTTAATATTAGCAATTTTGACAGTTTCAGAATAAAATATATTTTTTATTCGGAATTAATAACTTTATTAGCTGAAGAAAGATATTTTAAACATTATTATTTTAATAATCACATATTCATCAGTTGGATAGGGTGGTTGCCTCTTCAGTTGTTTTTTTAATCAACTATTTTTTCAGTAATAGAATTCTTAATTTATATCCACCCTATCCGACCTAATTAAAACAGACTATGTTTTGTTATTCATCTGCATTCGCTATGCCTTTATAATGCTGATATCCTCGTATTTCAACAGATTTCCAGATAACGCCTTCCTTATTAAGGTATTCTTTGAAGGCTCTGTGAAAATTAACCCTAGTATAAGAAGCATCCTTATTAAGCACATCTCTACACCAATTCTCATATAGTAAATACACTTCACTGCTCTTTATTTTACCGTCTTCCTTATAGAGAAGGCATTGATCAGCAAAGGCCTCTAATTCATTGGCTTCACGATAGTATTGATCCTGAAAACTCTTCATCTTATCGCTTTCTGTAAGTCGCCATTTATTATCAATAAGACGCTTCAGCCCTTCTAGAGCAAAGTTAAGGATACCTGGAAGCTCTGCTATCAACTTAGCCTCTAATTCAGTGTCCATGTATTTTATATTAGGCTTTCTTTGTTCTCCTGCCTTTAACTCTTTGTAAGTGTTCTCAAAAGGGAAGATATGTAGCCGGCGGAAAAAGCCCATACTTCTGTCATTAGTTTTAATTTTACTGTTGGTAGCTATTATTAACTTTGTATAGTTATAATCAGTAAAGGATGGTTTATGTTTGAATTCGTAGGTAACTGCATCTCCACCTGTAAATGCTTTTATGGAAGCTGAATTTAGGTCTTTTTTCTGTTCGGATTCCGGCGATATATTTACCATTTTTCCAAACATATCCTGAAACCCGAAACGTTCTTGGATACTGTCTAAAAATGCCGAAGA
>FZPS01000087.1_pt344 | contig 11079 bp, 11 predicted proteins | sample 1817821 | NCBI WGS metagenome assembly FZPS01 (sample SAMEA104158645, study PRJEB21678) | metagenome | place: Germany | collected 2015-04-21 | reverse complement strand
TCCGAATAGGAGAGGAAAGTCCGGACAACGCAGGGCATCGTACTGTTGAAAGAACAGATACTTGTGAAAGTATAGTATGGTAGAAGAAAATAACCGTCTGCCTTTGGTAGATAAGGGTGAGAAGGTGGGGTAAAAGCCCACCGGTATTGCGTGCGAACGTAATAGCCGTACCACTTACGAGTTGCAAGACCATGTAAACCAACGCTTGAGAGCTGCCCGCTCAATGTTGGAGGGTAGGTTGCATTAGATAAATGATAGAAAATTTGCACTATGCAAATTACAGAATCTGGCTTATAGATTTTCTGCTTTTTTATAGTCCTTTTTTAGCATGAATAATAAAGTGTGTTTTATTTTTCATGCGTTATTTAGAAATATATGTTCTAAAAATTTTTGCAATATCGGTATTATCAATCATGCCTTGAAATGCTTCGCTGCCAGCACCAATAGAAATTAATGGAACTTGAATGCCTGAATGTGCATGGGTTGTCCAACCTATTCCTGCTTTTTCGGCAATAATTCTATTCATAGTGATACAAAATGCTGCTACATTTTTTTGCCTTTCGTTTGCAGGTTTTGAAATAGAATACAATCGCTGTGCAAGTTCTGGAGCAGGAACTTTGGTGAGTGTAATAAAATCATAGGCTGCTTGTAATCGAGAAATGTCTTCGGTATTTAATTCAATTTTATCAAGTGCATAATGTTGACTCACAGTGTCCATAATCGTTTTAAAAGAAACTTGCGGATTTTGAGTAAACATTTCACCTAACAATTCTTCAAAAACAGCATATGAAATATGTTGATGTTGTAAAATACTCATATTTGTAGCATACGGATAATTTGCTGAACCTAAAGCCATGCCTCCCGTTTCATGGTCGGCAGTTATAACTATAAGTGTTTCGTCGGGATTTTGAGCATAAAAGACAAGTGCTTCTTTAATAGCATTATCAAGTTCAATAACTTCGTGAATTACGGTAGCTGCATCATTTGCATGTGAAGCCCAATCAATTTTACCACTTTCAATAACAAGTACAAAACCATTCTCGTTTGAAAGACACGATAACGCACTGCGCGTAACATCAGAGAGTTTAAATCCATCTTGCGGATTGTCAATTATATACGGAAATGCTCCATTTGTATCATATGCTACTACATTTGAAAATTCGTGAGCATATTCAAGACTATCAGCATTTGAAATCAAAACATATCCTTTTTCACGAGCATTTTTGTATGCGTTTACACTATCTTTTTCAGGATTTATAAATCCACCCCCTGAAAAAAAGTTAAAATGAGAATTTGGAAGTTGTAAAGCAATTTCATGGTAATTATCTCTACTTGTTGAATGTGCATAAAAAGATGCTGGTGTAGCGTGGTCAATACTTACACAAGAAACAACGCCTACTTTTTTGCCAGCACGTTTTGCATCATGAGTAAAACTATACAGCGTATCAATTTCATTTGAAGCCATGCCCAATAGTCCGTTATTTGTTTTTGTTCCTGTAGAAATTGCTGTTCCAGCTGCTGCCGAACAAGTAATATATGAATTTGCCGAATGTGTTGTCAAAAAACCTTTGCCGGGCAAATACATAAAACCTAAACTATCTTGAGATGTTGCCCGCAAATACGCATCAGCAGCTTGTATATGTGCTAAACCCATGCCGTCGCCAATAAAAAGAATGAGGTTTTTTGGTTGTTTCTCTACGGTAGAATGAGTACATGATTGAAAAAAACAAGCAAAAATAGAAAGTATCAATATAAATTTCATCGTATTTAATTTTAAGTTATAGTTCAAAAGTATAACTTTACTTTGTTTTAAAAAATTTTTATACAAAAGAAAAAAGTTAATAAATGAGTATAGTTCGAATAACGAAAGAATTTGTTTTTGACATGGCACATGCATTATATAAATATGATGGGCCTTGTAAAAACATTCATGGACACACCTACAAATTACAAGTAACATTGCAAGGTAAAATAAACACAGATGAAAATTCAACTAAAAATGGAATGGTGATTGATTTTGGTGAGCTAAAAAATATTGTAAAGCCCGAAATTGTTGATAAATTTGATCATGCACTTGTGGTAAATGTTGCTCATAATATGAAAGCGGATATGTCTCATTATCAAGAAGCAGACAAGTTTATTGAATTGCCATTTCAACCAACTGCTGAAAATCTTGTTGTGTATTTTGCATCTATTATTCAAAATAAATTACCACAACATGTGCGAGTTTTTAGTATTCGTTTATACGAAACTCCAACATCATGGGCAGAATGGTTTGCTGATGATAATATACATTCTAAAAATCTATAAATTAATGTATTATGAACACAGAATCTATTAAAACAAATTATCCTGCTTTATACACTCTTGTTACTATATTTTTTTTCTGGGGATTTATTGCGGCTGGAAACACTGTCTTTATTCCATTTTGCAAGCATTATTTTTCGCTCGATCAATTTCAATCGCAATTAATAGAATTTGCATTTTATACTGCATATTATATTGGAGCTCTTGGTTTATTTGCATATAGTTCGTTTACACAGAGTGATTTAGTTGGCAAATGGGGATATAAACGAAGCATTGTATATGGATTACTTTTTTCTGCACTTGGAGCTGTTGCTATGATATTTGCCGTATTATCAAATATGTATGTAAGTATGCTTGTAGGATTATTTATAGTAGCACTTGGTTTTTCATTACAACAAACTGCCGCCAATCCGTTTGCTGTTTTGTTGGGCGACCCCAAAACAGGCAGCAGTAGAATTAATCTTACTGGAGGAGTAAATTCATTAGGAACAACTATAGGACCTATCATATTAGGATTGGCTTTATTTGGAGGAATAACTGAAATAACAAATGAGCAAATTATTCATTTAGAACTCGATAAAGTAGTGTTGTTATATGTGGGAGTGGGTATTTTGTTTTTGTTTGCGGCTGCATTGTTCTTTTTTTCAAAAAAAGTACCGAGTGGTTTTCAAACAGAAAAAATTGAAAATGCTCATAAAGCATTAAAAATGTTGTTTATAGTAACAGCTTTGCTGTTTATAATGTTTATTCCTGTGTTTAATTCATACAAAAGTGATGATGTAAAACAAATTGAAGCTATAGAAATGCAAATGTCTGATTTGCAGCTTTTAAGTGAAAATGCAACGCAGGAAAATCAATACGAATATTCTACACAAATAGCTGATTTGCAGCAACAAAAAGATAGTATATCGGAACCGCTTGAACAAAAACGCATGTTTTTACTCATAGGTGCATTTTGTGCAGTGGTGGGAGGTTTATTATTTGCTAAAAAAAGGTCAAAACATGCTGCCGCAGGATGGGGAGCTATGCAATATCCTCAATTAATCTTAGGAATGTTAGCTATTTTTATGTACGTAGGTGTTGAAGTGGGCATAGGCAGTAATTTAGGAGAGCTTATGAATAAAACGTTTGGATATGAATCTTCGCAAATAGCACCGTTTATTTCAATGTTTTGGGGAAGCCTTATGATTGGTCGTTGGGCAGGAGCTGTGCATGTATTTAATTTGAAAAAAACAACAAAAACAATTGCCCTTATTGCGGCTCCGCTTGTTGCATTTTTTTTAATACTTGGCTTAAACATACTTTCTGGACATAATGTGCAAATACTCTATTATTATATAGTGTGTGTATGTGTGCAAATTGTTGCGTTTTTATGGTGTAAAGGAAAACCAATACGAAGTTTATTCGTATTTGCAACGCTTGGTATAATTGCTATGACTATTGGCCTTGTAACAGAAGGAACGGTGGCAATATATGCGTTTTTATCGGGAGGATTGTTTTGCAGTATTATGTGGCCCTCAATTTTTAGTTTATCTATTATTGGACTTGGAAAATACACTTCGCAAGGGTCTGCATTTTTAGTTATGATGATTTTAGGAGGAGGTATTATTCCCTCAATTCAAGGTAAATTAGCTGATATTATAGGAATTCATCAATCGTATATTATTCCAATTATATGCTTTGCATACATTGCTTTTTTTGCTTTTGCGGTGCGTAAGGTGTTGCAAAAACAAAAAATTGATGTTGATAGTGTTGAATAATAGTGTAATATCATACGTTTGCCGTAAGATGTATATATGAATTATACACAATAAATCGCTGTTTTTATAGGAAAATACAAGTAAAATGAAATTTGAACAATACGCTATAAGTCGTAAAATTAAAGATAGTTTGCGTGAACTGTCGTTTGTGAAACCTACTGATATTCAATATAAAGCTATTCCTTCTATTTTAAAAGGTGAAGATGTTTTGGCAATTGCACAAACTGGCACTGGAAAAACAGCTGCATTTGCAATTCCTGCAATTAATATATTATATACACAAAAGAGGTCATCTTCATTTAAAGGAGTTCGATGTGTGGTAATGGAACCAACTCGTGAATTAGTAATTCAAACAGCACGAAATTTTCAATTAATTGGAAAATATACCAACATATCTATTTTAGGACTGTTTGGCGGAGTTGAACAAGACCCACAAATTGCGAAATTAAAAAAAGGTGTTGATGTATTAATTGCAACACCCGGACGATTATTTGATTTAATAAGTCAAGGATATGTTGATTTGCGAGCACTACAATTGCTTATTCTTGACGAAGCTGATCATATGCTTGATTTAGGATTTATTGATGATATTCGTCAACTTATTCGACATCTCCCTCGAAGACGACAAACTCTTTTCTTTTCGGCTACAATTAATCCTGAAATTAAAAAATTAGCATATTCGCTTGTACATAGGCCTGTTCGCATTCAAATCTCTCCAAAAGACCCCGTTTCAAAAAATGTTGACCATTATGTGAGTTTTATTCAAAAAGATGATAAACGCTTTTTTTTAGAACAATTTATAAAAAATAATGCTGAACATAAAATCCTTGTGTTTGTGCGTACAAAAGTACGAGCCGAACGGGTAAAAAAAGCTATGGAACGCGTTGGAATACAAACAGAAACAATACATGGCGATAAAGATCAAAAAGAACGAAATGCAATAATGAGAAAGTTTTCGTCGGGAGAGATTAAAGTGTTAATTGCAACAGATATTTCGGCACGAGGTATTGATATTGCAAATATTAGTTTTGTTGTTAATTATGATTTGCCTGACATTCCTGAAAATTATGTGCATCGTATTGGACGAACAGGGCGAGGAACAAAACGTGGAAGTGCTTTTTCGTTTTGTAGCACTGAGGAAAAAGAGATTCTGAGTGAAATAGAAAAATTTCTTGGAGTTCCTATTACTATTGTTCCATTTGATAAATATCAATATCAAGAAACTATCGAGCGTTCTCATGCAAAACCATATGATTTAAAAGCCTTGTTGCATGAGGTCGAGGATTTTGAAAAGAGTATTCGTAAAAAAACAAAATCTAAAAAGAGAAAATAAATTCATTATAATCTATGTTTTTTTACTCCTCTTTTCGTATTAAATAAAAAAAGTGTATTTTTGCACCGTCTTTGCCCAGGTGTTGGAACTGGTAGACAAGCATGGTTGAGGGCCATGTGCTCGTACGAGCGTGCAGGTTCAAGTCCTGTTCTGGGCACTTTTATTTGTTATTGTTTTTGTATCGCAATCAAAAACTATCTGTATCTGATAGCTTTTTAAACGAATTATTATATTTTATGTGGTTAATCCTCACGTTTGTATCAGCTTTTTTTATAGGATTTTACGAACTCGCTAAAAAACATGCTGTACAGCAAAATGCTGTATGGTTAGTCTTGCTCTTTACTTCGCTTACAGGGGCTATTATTTTTGCTCCGTTTATAATATTGTCTAAACTCCATATTCTTTCAGAAGATTTTTTCTTATACGTGCCTCCGATTAGTATTCAGGAACATGGATTTATTCTTATAAAAACTAGCTTAGTGCTTACTTCATGGGTGCTTTCATTCTTTGTACTCAAGCATTTGCCTATTACTATAGCTGCTCCTATTCGTTCTACTTCGCCATTATGGACTATTTTTGGAGCATTAGTATTGTATGGCGAATTATTATCGCTTCAGCAATGGATTGGCGTAATAGTTACGCTCGGATTTTTCTTCATGTTTTCGTTAGCTGGCAAGCGAGAGGGTATTCATTTTAAATCAAATGTGTGGGTGTGGTTAGCACTTTTGGCCACCATGTTTTCTTCGTCGAGTGCTTTGTTAGATAAGCATCTTATTCGCAATATAGATAAAGTAGCGGTGCAGGCATACTTTACAGTATATCAGGTGGTTTTGCTATTTCCGGTAGTGTTCACTATTCGTCGAATGCAACCCAAAGCGCACACTTTAGATTGGCGTTGGACTATTCCTATTATAGCTATATTCTTACTACTTGCCGATTTTTTCTATTTTGCAGCACTTAATCAGCCAGACTCTTTACTTGCAGTTGTTTCTACTATTAGGCGAGGCAGTGTACTTATAACGTTTGGATTTGGAGCATGGCTATTTAAAGAAAAAAATGTGTGGAGAAAGAGTATATATCTTATAGGTATTTTAATCGGATTACTTATTTTACTCTTGAGTGATGGTTAGCATAAATTCACGTTTACGTATTATATTTTGTTTGTTTTGTGTTTTTCTATACGCTGCAAACAGCACTGCTCAATCGCAGCAAAGCAATATATATAGTGGCGGCATGCTTATGGCACAACCCGGAAAACTCTATGCTCACAATGATTTTCAGACTATAGAATCGTTTAATAATGGTATTGGAGGAATTATGCGGTTTTACGTTCTAAAATATGCCACTATAGGTATATATGGTGGTTCGCAACGCACTCATTATACATCAAAAGGTTCAAAAGATTCTTTTTTTAACTTGGGATATGGCGGCATATTCGTGGGATATAGCTATGCTCACTCTCGATTTCGCTATACGTTTTCTATGTATGGCGGATACGGAAATATAAAAAACTTACATATAGAATCGCAATTCAACACGCAGCTACAGGTAGCACATTACTATACACATTCGAGTTTTATTGCATCGCCCATAGTAAGTATAGATTATTCGTTTGCATCTCGTCTATCGGCTACACTGCAAGTGGTGTGCCTTACGGGTGTATATAATGCACAGCGATTTTATAATCCTATAGTACAATTAGGAATACTTTTTAGGCGATAGCATTGAAAGGTAATATAATTTTATAATTGCAAAAATCATAAAAAAAGCTATCTGTATGTAGATAGCTTTTAAAACGAATTTGTATATATCTATTAATTTTTTGTTACTACACCTGTCATTATAATATTATGCATTGCAGGTATTGTATTTGTTGTAACAATTGCCCCTTTTTGAAATTTTCCAACAGACGCAGCATCATATTCTAAATAAATAACAGCTTTTTGTCCGGGCATAATTGGAGTTTTTGTCCATTCTGGTACTGTGCAATCGCAATCTGGTTCTACTTTTGAAATAATTAATGGAGCATTACCAGTATTTTGTAGTTCAAATTTTATTTGAACAGGTTTATTGTGCGGAACATCTCCAATATCAACTATAGAATTTTCCCATGTTACACGAGGTGCACGTGTGGTTTGTAAATCGCTTTCCTGTACTTTGTTGTTATTTGGATCGCCCCATTGTGCAAAACCAAAAAAAGGAATCATTGTACAAAATAAAAGTATTAATTTTTTGTTCATTGTTATATAATTTTATATGAATGACTATTTTGCAACAAAAAAAGTTGCGTAACATATGTTATATTTTTAAATCTTTCAATTATCTTGCCAAAACGTCAGATTCAGTTCGACTTTTTCGCAGAATAGGTAATAATTTTATATTTTTGAAAAAAAAGTATGAATATTCAACAGGTTAAACAACGATTTAGTATAATTGGTAACACTCCTCGATTAGAGCGAGCTATTGAAACCGCATTGCAAATTGCACCTACTAATTTATCTGTATTAATTATTGGAGAAAGTGGTACCGGAAAAGAAGTGTTTTCTCAAATTATACATCAAAATAGTAAAAGAAAACATAATCAATATATAGCAATAAATTGTGGTGCAATTCCTGATGGAACTATTGATTCAGAGCTTTTTGGTCACGAAAAAGGGGCTTTTACAGGAGCGGTTGATAATAGAAAAGGATATTTTGAAGTTGTAAACGGTGGCACTATTTTTTTAGATGAGGTTGGAGAATTACCATTAAGCACACAAGTGCGATTATTACGAATTTTAGAAGTTGGAGAATTTATTAGAGTAGGTTCATCAAAAACACAAAAAACCGATGTGCGTATTGTTGCTGCTACCAATGTGGATTTGCTAAAAGCTATTGAGCAAGGAAAGTTTCGCGAAGATTTATATTATAGATTAAATACTGTTCCTATTACAATTCCGCCTCTTCGCGAGCGAAAAGAAGATATTTCTTTATTGTTTAAAAAATTCTCGAACGATAGTTGCGAAAAATATGGTATGCCACGAGTATCACTTGATAATTCTGCATTAGATTTATTAATAGGGTATAGGTGGCCAGGAAATATTCGTCAACTTAAAAATATTGCAGAACAAATTTCAGTAGTTGAACAAGAGCGACTTATAACATATGAAATCTTAAAATCATATCTTCCAAAAACATATGATACGCGCTTGCCTGCAATTATACCAAAAGATTCAGAACAAGCAAATTATTCATCGGAACGTGAAATATTATTTAAGTTGTTGTTTGATATGAAAAAAGATATGAATGAACTCAAAAAATTAGTTCATGATATTATGGAAAATAACGAACATAATATTCATATTTCGCGTGAACAAGAGCATGTGTTAAATACTATACTTGATTCGTCTCAAGAAAGCAACGCAACATTTGTAAATCCAAATGATTCATATATAGAACAATACCGTACAAACACAGATAAAAATGCACATATTGAAGACACGCACGAAATAATTGACGAATCCTTGTCATTAGTAGATAAAGAGGTTGAATTTATTAAAAAGGCTTTAGCAAAACATAATGGAAAACGTAAGCCTGCTGCACAAGAATTAGGGATTTCAGAACGAACATTATACCGAAAAATTAAAGAATATAATATATAATTTAGCGCCTTTTTAACATAATATTTTAAAACACATGAAATTTTCCACGCTGTTTTTCTTTTGTATACCTCTGTGTTTTTACGCTTGTACCGTAAATTATTCTTTGTCAGGAAAATCAATTTCTCCTGATGTGAAAACATTTTCGGTTGCGTATATTGATAATCAAGCTTCGCAAATAATTCCTACTTTAAGTGATGATATTACCGAAGGACTGAAAGAACGATTTCGTTCGCAGGCTGGTTTGCAACTACTTTCTCGCGATGGTGATTTGCAGTTTGAAGGGAAAATAACAAATTATTCTGTTGCGTATCAGGGTGTTACTGCCGATCAGCAGGCGGCTCAAAATAGATTAACAATTACGGTGTATATTATATTTACAAATACGGTTGAACCTGCTAAAAATTTTGAAAAAAGTTTTTCTGCATATCGAGATTATGATGCACGAGGAGGTAGCATGGAAGAATTATATATTCCTGAAATTGTTGAACAACTAATTGAAGAAATTTTTATGAATTCGGTGGCTACGTGGTAAATAATCTGTACTTTTGATTATATTTAATATAGTATGAATAGAGAGAATCTCATAAAATATATAAAGAACCCGAATCTTATAGATGATGAGGCAACCCAAGAAATTGAACAGTTGTTGCAACAATATCCTTATTTTCAAACAGCTCATCTGTTATTTGTAAAAGGACTTAAAAACAGCAATAGTTCTCGGTTTCAAAATCAACTTAAAATAGCAGCAACTCATGCAGGAAATAGAACATTGTTGTTTAATTTATTACATGAACAACATTCTGAATTAGTATATGCTCCAGAAAATCAAATAGAACAAACAGAACTTGAAGATACAATACCAGAAACTGTTCCAGTTTTACCAGAAGCTGTTGAGAGCGAAACTCCTATAACAGACATGCAATCTGCTCAAGAATTAGAAGAAGTTCAAGAGTCTGAAACTCAGAAATTAGATTCTGTCGTTGAAATCTCTACAGATTCTGTTTCAGAGGAGCAAAAAGGTGAAATAACCGAAGATGAAACAGTTTCTGAAGATGTTGTAATTCCTATTGAATCTTCTGAAATTCCAGAACCTCTTGAATTAGATGCACAAAGTTCACTTCCTGAATCACCTCCTTTAGAGGATATTTCTATGCTTGAGCCACCTTCTATTGTTGTTGCAGAGGCGGATACAAGTACTGAGCAAATTCAGGAATCAAAACATATACCATCAGAAACGGTACAAACAGAAAAAACAGAGCAATCTCTTGCAGATATTGTTCTTCAACGTTTAAAAGAAATAGAAGAACGTGATAAACATGCACAAGCAGAGCAAATTGCAGAATCAGATGAACCTTTACACGAAGACGCTGATGTCCCAGTAGAACCACAGGTGCCCAAATCCGAACCGGAAATGCCAGATGAAGATACTATATCGCATACTATTTCTGAGCAAGCACAAGAGCCACATGTGCAAAAACCTAAGGACGATGAACTTTTAGATTTTATTTTTTCTGACTTTGAAGAAAAAACAGAAAACGAGACAGTTTCTCCGCCTCAAACAGATAATAAAACAGTTGTTCATGCGTCGTCTACGTGGTTTGAAAATAGTGAAATACCACCCGAATCTCTTGATATTTCAAATCCAATAGATGCGTTTCTTGCAAAACAACCACAAATGAAACCTCGTTTTGAAATAACAGAATCAACAGAAGAACAGCATGATATATCAGAAGAAAGTGTAAAAGAAGGCGAGTATTTATCAGAAACTTTGGCAAAAGTGTATGTTGAGCAAAAAAATTACACAAAAGCAATACATATATACCAAAAATTAAGTTTGAAATATCCCCAAAAAAGTGTTTACTTTGCAAACCAAATTTTAGAAATACAACAAAAATTAAAATAATTTTATCATGGGTCAAGTAATATTTAACATTCTAATTATTATAACAAGTATTTTAATTATTCTTATTGTACTTGTTCAAAATTCAAAAGGAGGCGGTCTGGCTTCAAATTTCGGCTCATCGGGTCAGTTAATGGG
>FZPS01000216.1_pt140 | contig 11082 bp, 10 predicted proteins | sample 1817821 | NCBI WGS metagenome assembly FZPS01 (sample SAMEA104158645, study PRJEB21678) | metagenome | place: Germany | collected 2015-04-21 | reverse complement strand
GAAAAAGAATCTAACCGTAATAAGTCAAAGACTCGCTCTAGAGTAGAGCATGTATTTGGTTTTATTGGCAATAGCATGAATAAATCTCAAATAAAATCAATAGGATTTGAACGAGCTAAAGGAGTAGTAGGATTAATAAATCTCGTGTACAATATGTGTCGATATGAACAAATTGTAAGGTTAAATCTATTACCAATCAAAGAGTAACCCTAGAATAACACAAAATAATACCGTCTTAAAGCAAAGACAACCAGATACTTACAAAGAAACATACTGTTTTCCATATAAAACCCTTACAAAAAGGGCTATTTATATGAAAAACTTATGTATCTTTGTCGTACATTTCTACAAAGGGTTTTAAAAAGGGGATTTCCTCCCTTTGAGAAAGAGAAAAACGAATAATTAGAAGTCCCCATATTATTATCCACAGATATCGAAATGAATTGGGAAGTCAAAAAACCGTCGTAAAAGGACAATTTACTGACTTCGGAGGTCAGTCAACCGACCTGCGAACTCATTTTACACCTATCCTAATCCTTAATTTTTAAGTGATAATCTCAATAAAAATGACGCAGTTTTAAGAGTATATTAACACAATCCTTAATTTCAACACTCAATACCAACATGCCGTCCCTACGGGACTTAGACGTGGAGAAAAGAGTATGTATCATCATTTACTACCAACATTCCGTCCCTACGGGACTAGCATTTGTCGAACATAGCAACATTCTCGGTGTATCAAACATTACCCTGAACGACTAAACAAATCAATGCACAAATCAAAGGGGGCTAACTTGTAGATAAATAGACATTTAAGCAAGGAATATAAAAAATAATATTGCAAAACACTAGGTTATTAAAAAAGTTTTTGTATCTTTGCTGCATATTCACATTAAAAGAATTATAATTAGAGACAGTTCTTTTGATGACGAGAAGAAAAACCTATTATACGTCTCTTACCTATATAAGAAGAAAGGAGGTTTCATTATGAATGGAATAGGCTATAACCATTTGAAAACAAATACTGCCACATAGCTGTCATGGATGAGCCACGGCAGATTTATTATTAAGTAAAAAAATTAAACAAAAATAATGTCTCACGCTCGACATAAATGCAGGACAAGATTTAGTCAGGAACAATCAGCACAAGCTAATTTTTTTGCAAATCATGCAATTAGAATAGGGTTTTCTCATATGCAAGCTTTTGAAAATACTATAATTACAACTGACCAGAATATTGAAGAAGATGTAATACTTATCAGGGATACAAAAATAGGGAATAATGCAGAAGTAAAACTAAAACCTTGTGCTTTTGTGGAGATTTCTGGAGATTTTGAAATTGAACTAGGTTCTACTTTAGATATAAGAATTGAATAAATAAAAAAAGGAAAAGAAATGAAAACAAGAGTTTATAAATTAGTACTAGGAGTATTTACTACTCTATTTGCGTTTAGCGCTTATGCACAGAATTATGAGTACATCCCTTTGGTGAAGCCGGGCTTGCAACTATGGACTTGCGATAGGGGATATTGGGGTCATAACGATGAGGCGTATAGGTTTACTAAATACGCTCTTACAGATGAAGATACTGTGTTTAACGGTGAAACATATAAGAAGTTTTATGTATATCGCAGTATCGAGTTTGACGCAGCAACAGCTACTTATGTTGGAGCTTTTAGAGAAAACTCTCAAGGACAGGTCTTCTACAAGGGCAACGCAGGGCTTCCTGGGGGGGTTGATGAAATGATTTATGACTTTTCCCTTTCCGTTGGCGACACCTTCTCAGGAGGGTCTTTGAATATGAATAATAGTTTCTATGCTCTAGAAGTTACAAGTATTGATACTATGAATTTTAATGGGATAGAAAGGCGGGTATTTACAATCAAGCCAACGCGTGCAAAAACACAAATAGCTGCAGTTTGGATTGAAGGTATTGGAAATTCTGAGGGTTTATTCTTCCCTTATCATACAAACACTGCTGATATTTGGGGAAATGTTCGTTGCTATATTCATAATGACGAGCTGCTTTATACCAACTATAGACATGGGGGTAGTGATTGCGTTACTCCTTTAATGGGAATAGGGGATGTGCTCTCTGTAAACAATTCCATTACACTCTATCCTAATCCAACGAATAACGAAGTAAGCGTTAGCTCCGAGAGCCTTATTAACTCAATTGAGATATATAACTCTCTTGGGCAGAAGGTCTATACGGAGACTATTAATTCGAAAGAAAAGACCATCGACATCTCTTCTCTCCCTTCAGGAGTCTATGTTTTGGGAGCTAAGACCGATGACGGCATAATGCGTAAGAAGATTATTAAGAACTAAGAAAAGGAATCTTCAATATACTAATACCGCTTGCATTGCTTTAAGAAAGACTTTCAAGCGGTATTTCCTTCTTTCTTGTAAAAATAATATGTAGGCTAGTATGCAGATAGATAGATAGATAGAATATATTTCGCAAAATGCTTGACTATCTAAAGAAATTGTTCTATATTTGCAAATGTACTAATAAATTAGGGAATAAAAAGATGAAAATCATATTGATTATAATAACGCTAAGCATTTGCATTTTTGCTCCTCTTTATGTGATAACTAAGGGAGTGAAGGATTCGGTGCCTTACCGTCTTCTTTTTGTTATTAAGGCTATCCTGTTTATTATAGGGTATAAGTGCCTAAAACTAATTAATCATTACTCTAATACCGATAAAGATGCTTGTTGCAACGAAGTAATGCTTTTGCTTCTGCACAAGCACCAACACCTACCCCTTTCCGTTACGACTCCGTAACATAAATAACTGATGAATTAATCAATTACTGTATAGTGTCTAACGGCAGAGATACAGCGTTTTTGGAAGAGTAAGGTTTGTAAAACTCTTTGTTGAAGCGAAGTCAACGATATGTAATATCCTAACAAGATATATCATTCCACAAAGCACTATTTGAGTATTATGTCCTGGATGAAATAATAGTGTATGTTAGTTATAGAGGATAAAATTTTGAAATATAAAACAGAAATGAATAATAAAATAATTAATAGCATAATTGTTATAGTAACAATTGCTATTGCAAGCCTTAGCATTTTTGTGGCTTGTACAGAAGAAGACAATATAAACATGGCTACTCCGGTAGCAACACAAAAAATACAAGTATATGACAATTCTTTTTTAGGATTAGATGAAGCTTCAATAAATAAAGATGTTGAACGTATAAAAATAAAGTATAATATAGAAATGACATCTTTTATTAATGAAGAAGCTTTCATAACGATGCTAGCAGAGCACCAAGAGTACACGGAATTTTTCTATCAACACTTAAATGCAGCGACACCTGATGAATTAGAACTCTTAGCAAGTCAAAACTGGATAGATGATTTTAATAATTTCATGTTGTACATTGACATGGAAGATTACGAAAGTGCAGCATCGGAAATACAGGCATTTTCAACATTATTTTTCAATGAAGAAGTAACTGCAGAGTCTCTGCAGAACAACACCTCTGCATTGTTTGTTTCATCAAATGAAATACAGCAAAGTTTTGCAAATCTTTTTGCAACTTTATCCAATTCTTATGAAGCTATTTCCTTTATGGATGATCACGAGTTAACAGACTTTTTTAACGTAGCACTTCAGTATAGATTATTATTATACGGTAATGAAGACCCAATCATTATATGCTATGCTCCTCCTGGAACAAACCCTCAAGACTATTTACACAACCCTGATTTATTAGAGTGTCACAAAAAAGCAGAATGGAGACTTGGTTTAGCTACGACAAAAGCAACTGGAGCTTACGCACTTCAAATAGCATCATGTTCAGCGCTAGGCCCTACTCTTTTTGCAATAGTCTGTGCTTCTGCAGCTACCGTTGTATATGTAGATGCATTAATTGACGCCGCATACAATCATAGCAGAGCATTGGAGCTTTGCAATCAAAGATTTGGCAGCATATGATAGTACGTAGTATAATATTTCATTTGATATTCTTAGCGTTTTGGATAATGCTTGGAGTCTTGCACTATAAATCACGCATTAAAAGGATGCCTAAGAGAGAAGTTGCTATTAAAAATAAAAAACTCAACTTAATTCTATTAATTGTCTTGAGCCTTTTTATAATTCTTCCAACTGTGTTCTCAATTGCATTTTTTGATAATATGTTTTTTGATAAATGGATTACGTTTAAAGTTGAAATAAGTAGTTTTTTAAAGATTTCTTCAACTCTATATCTACCCATAAGTATTTATATAGCTGAGACCAAGTATCTTCAATACCTAGAAGATAGTAAAAAAGAAATCAACCCTCTTGAAGATTAAGCAGAGAATCTTAGTCGAATAGTAATTAATCTACACCGCTTGTATTGCTTTGAGAAAAGACTTTCAAGCGGTATTTTCTTTGTTAGCCTTAAGCTAGCAAATCACTAACGTCTCCATTATTATAGTAGTTCTTTAGGGGCTTGCTGACACGCAAGTGAAGAGGCGATAATTATGGTTTCAGCTAGTCTGCTAAAGGTGGTATAAACGACCTTAGTCTATTATTATGCGGTAACAGCAAAATGAAACAAAGAGACAATTAAATGAAACAAAGAGACAGTTTTTTAATCTCGCATTCTAATCTGTAAACATCCGATGATGCTGGTAGTCTTATCGGCGTAAAACGGAAGTTGTTCTATATTACACTAGGATGTAAAAGCGTCCTCTCGGAAGAACTCGAATTTGCTGTAGAGGAAAACCGTAAAAACATCCTGATCCCAGGACAGAAACTCTTTATAAACTGACTTGCTGACGCATAAGACTACTAATGCAATGTCTTATAAAGTAATCCGAAATGTGCCTTGTCTTAGCTGATTAGGGTGTGGCTTCAATAAAATTGCAATATAAATCGATAGTAAATAAACATAGTGTAATGCGTAAGAAGATTATTAATGCGTGATAATGTTTTTATGTAATGAGATAATCTTCGTAAGTCACACTTAACAGGTGTGTAAGTGTAACTTACAGAGCTGTAGGTGTGACTTATGAGCCTGTAAGTGTAACTTAGAGACTACTTAAGTGTGACTTACGGACTGCTTAGGTGTAACTTAGAGACCATTAATGCTTGATCTAAATCTTTTTTCCCTTGATCTAAATCCGTTTAGGCTTACTCTAAATCTATAGAATCAAAGCCAATATTAATTTAGCCAAAGGTAAGCTCTATTCTACTCTAATATCATAGACCCTGCCTTTCGAAAGAGAAGAAAAGTATAAAGGGTGTTTATTTTATTTTCTTGCAAGTTTACAAAAACAAAAAAACCGTATTTACAAATAAGCGATGTTCAATAGCATGTGTTCACTTTTATAACCTATTTGTATCTATTAAACGTAACACAAATTACAATACCATAAAGTTCGGATAATTAAACACTTAAAAAAGAAGCAATGTTTATTATATGGAATTCTTGTAAACAGAAGGTATTTATATAAAAAACTATTATATCTTTGCAACTCCTCTTCGAAGAGAAGTGGAAATAGAATTATATAAAGTTATTTCAAATAAATAATTAAAAAAATGAAAAGACTAATTTTAGCATCGTTATTGATTATTGTATCGGTGAATCCGTCTTATTCTCAAGATTTAGATCAGAGAAAGCATAGGTTTAGAATGAGTATTGCACAAGGAAAGAGTAATCTTTATGGTTATTCTGGATTAACTTCTTTTGATTATCACTTGGATAGTTATGATGCAGGATATACATCTTGTGAAGTTGGATTAATTTACAACGATAAGTCAGAGATTGATCTTGGCTTGACAGTTATTGGTACTAATTTCGTATATATTAATGGAATCAAAGAAACTACTGGATTATCCTACATTAATATTTCTGCAAAAGCTATATTTCTAATTTCAGAAAAACTATACTTAAAACCTTCGATTGGAATAGGCTTGTTATCAGCTACAAGTCAAATTTATTTAGGGGATAATAAATATGATATAAAAAGAAACGGATATGCAGCAAATATGGATTTTGCTTTAGATTATAAGGTGTGTAAAAACATGTACCTAGGACTCAAGCTAGGTACATTAATAGGAAATTTAAAAGAACCAGAATTACCAACAGATTTAGAACCTTATAAAAGCAATCACCTAAATTCCATTCTAAACACAAATGCAGCAATAACATTTAGTGTTGCTTTGTAAAATAGAAAGACAAACGGTTTGTTTCATTAATAACTTGAAAATAATTACAACGTCTCGCATTAATTTTTTCGCTTAATCTACATAAATAATAACATGGCCATTTTATTATTATGAGCTCTTGCAACAAAAATCCCTTGGTAATTAGCTATATATATATCTTACATTAAAAAAACTTGCTGACGTACTGATCTACTAATGCAATGTCTTATAAAGCAATCCGAAATGTGCCTTGTCTTAGCTGATTAGGGTGTAGCTTCAATAGAACGGACCATTAATGCTTACTCTAAATCTATAGAATCAAAGCCAGTAATTGACAATTGCATAGCGTTTAAAAGCATTTGGTCGTATCGGTATTTATTGTATCTTTGCAATATGATTTAATGAATGGTTTTGAAAAGCTCTTTCATCCTTAGTATGGTTATAATATATGTATAAACAAATAAAGTATTTTAGTGGACTTAATGAGCTTAGATTTTTAGCGGCTTTCTTTGTTGTGCTTCACCATGGAGAAACTATTCGCCTTAAATATGGGTATCATAATTTTGAGTGGCTGAGCTTTTTTAGGAACGGTACTAATGCTGTGAATTTCTTTTTTGTACTAAGTGGCTTCCTTATCTCCTACTTGCTTCTTAAAGAGAAACATAATACGGATAATATAAATGTAAAACAATTCTATATCAAAAGAATACTTAGGATATGGCCTTTGTATTTCTTATTATTCTTTATAGGCACATTGCTAATGCCTTTATTAATTTCATATTTCAATATGCCTTACGATATGCCCTATACCATAGGTGATGTCTGGGCGTATTTTGTATTCTTCTTTCCTGGATTGGTATTATTCTATTTCGGACACCACTTCCTAGAACCTCTATGGTCAATTGGTGTTGAGGAGGTGTTTTATATTATTTGGGCACCAATCTTTAAGCTGTTTCGTAATAATCTTCTCATTGTCTTATCTACCATCATGGTACTCAAAATAGTATTATTGATAATTGCAGAAATATTCCTTAGTCCTCAAAATGTTGTTCACTATCTCTTGAATATTTATTCGTTTGAATTATTTGCAATGGGGGGGGGTAGGTGCTTATTTTTTGTTTAATTCTAAAACCAAGGTGGAAGATTGGTATATTTTCAAAAAGCCCTTCCAGGTCGTTTTTGCTATAATCCTTTTTGTTTTCATAACAGTAAATAATAATATCAATCTCTCAGTATGGAACTTCTTTTTCAAGACCCCAATTCTTTCTACATTAATAATTGGCTTTATGTTTACATATTTGATTATAGGCATGTCATTCTCTGTCTTCAAACCTCTGAAATTATATAATAAGGCATTCTCTTATCTTGGTGAGATATCCTATGGGATTTATATGTATCATATAAGTGCTATATTCCTTACTGTTAGTATATTCGATGGGTTCTTAAGCAAGAGTTCTCCAATGATTTCATTAATTGTATTCTATTCTCTAGTATTGCTAATCACTATTATAGTCGCCCATATTTCTAAGAAATACTTCGAAAACTTCTTCTTGATTAATCTTAGAAAAAGATTTATAAAGGAGAACTAAAATAAGCTCTATTCAACTCTAATATCATAGACCCTGCCTTCTATATCGTTGAGAGGGAAGGGAAGGAGGCTTTGGTCGTAGATGATTGGGGGCCAATACTCGGAGTAGTGGTATTCTTGTGTGATAACGGTAAGCATTTGATTATTGGGAATGGAGGTAAACCTATGGCTCATATAGCCTACCACACGCATATTATCTGGGCTTTCTCCAATCCGCCATATAATCTCTTCGGGCTTCCATTCTATCTCAAAATAATAGAAGTCTTTGGAGAATATGCTATTATCTATGGGCGTTCGAGTGGTTAATGCCCTATAGGCTTCCGACCAACGATGATAGGTGAACTCCTTTCCTGCGTACTTATAGCGATTTATTCCTGCATCGAAATAATGCTTTGGACTATTGCAAGCTAGGTCCCAATTGGTGGTAGCCAATATGCACTCGTCTTTGGAATAGGGGTCGTAGTCCTTTTCCTTATGCTTCTCCCCAGGCCAATACTTAGAGGTCTTGATTATCTCTATATCTATCTCGGAATAATTGGTCCTACTCACTCTTCCTACCTCTTCTGCAACCTCTAGGCCAGGCTTAACATAGCCCCTACCCTTGGAGTCTCTTCTATGATTCCAATCGGCATCGGATTGGTAGATAAGCCAAAAGGCATTAGTAAGCCCACTCCATACTCCATACTCATTGAGCTGTGGAGGAAAACTTATCTTACCCCTAAACTTCCCATAGGTAAAGCCTATTCGAGTTATGACTCCTACGCTTTCCTTCCTATTGGCATTATTGCCGGGATTGATAAGACTGATATATTCTCTACTATCTGCTACTCTAACTGTCTTTGCGGGATAATCGGTTATAAATGGATGGGTATTTATCCTTTGGGTGGAGTCCTTGTATTGGCTTCTATTCTCTTCGTAGTCCTTGCGAGAATAACTGCTTATATCTTCTGTAATAGGGATATTACTCATGGTGAAGTTCTTGCTAATGGTATGGAAGAACTGTTCGAAGACTGCCTTTTTGAACAAGCTATCCGAATTGCCTACAAGCCCATTATTATGATGGATTCTAAAATTATTATCAGGGTATTTAAGGATATCTACATATACCCCCCTCTCTGGGCTAAGGCTGGCGTTGAGGCTAAGGCTTTGATTGGAAACAAGCCAGCTCACTCCCTTTTGCCTCCTTCCCTTTCCGTATTTGAAATAAGAATAGGGATTGATAAAGCCTTCCAAGGAGTCTTGCTTGCTGATATTGATAATGGATTCTGGGAGGGACTCCAAGCCTTCCTCATCCACAACCACCAACATAAAGCTATAGTCTCCAACCCTTGGATTCCTCTTCCAGCGATGGTTATGCCTTGGCTCACCTCCTTCTGTCTTTATCACCCACGACATATCGAGGTAGAGCTGTTTCTCAATGGAGTTGCCATTCTCTTCGGCCTTTTTCACAATTGCACTATACCAATTCTCATCGTTTTTAATCCTTTCTATTCCTCTAAGGATATCCTCCTCAGTGGTTTGGACCAGCTCGCTTGAGCCATAATATTCTTTCTCGTCTCGAGGGTTGCCTACTATCCTAAACCCATCCTCAATTATATTAGAATGGTTTACGGGCTTAAAGCCAATGCTTGCGTCCTCCCAAGAGCCGTAGAAGTTCTCACTAGCAAGGGGGTTGTCTTCCTTGAACTTATAGGATTCATTTTGATAGTAGACCTTATAGTAGTATTCCTTATTGGGGTCGAGGCTTAGCTCTGCCCTAAAGCGAAACATCCCTCCCTCAATCTGCCTATGGCTTGGGACTATAATGCCACTATCGATAGCATCCTCCAAATCCATTGTCATAGAGAGGTTATCTCCTTGGCTATAATTGGTAATTGCTTGGAAGCTTACGATTATATCCTCATTCTTTTGGCAGGATGAGAAGGCTAGCAATAGCATTGAGAGTATTATGTATTTCTTCATATTAAGCGTATTAGCTAGGCTTTATTTGCCCCAAGCGTCCCTATCCAAGCTTCTATAATTGATGGCCTCTGCAAGGTGGTGGTTCTCAATATTTGGGCTGGCTTCCAAATCGGCAATGGTTCTAGAGACTTTGAGGATTCTATCGTAGGCCCTAGCGCTTAGGCCAAGCCTTTCCATAGCGTTTTTTAATAGGGTAAGACCCTGAGGACTTAGCTTACAATACTCCCTAATCATCCTAGAGCTCATCTGAGCGTTGCAGTGTATTGATTCCCTATTCTTATATCTTTCTTCCTGTATCTTCCTAGCCATAATCACTCTTTCTCTTACTGAGCTGCTAGGCTCTCCATCCCTCATTGAAGAAAGCTCCTTGAAAGGAACAGGGACTACCTCAATCTGTATATCTATCCTATCGAGTAGAGGCCCAGATATCTTATTCATATACTTGCCTACAACTCCTGCACGACAAGAGCATTTCTGCTCAGGGTGGTTGTAGTAGCCACAAGGGCAAGGGTTCATAGCCGCTACCAACATAAAGCTGGCAGGGTATTCGACGCTCTGCTTGGTTCGGCTAATATTGATGGTTCTGTCTTCCATTGGCTGACGAAGCACCTCGAGTACTGTTCGCTTAAACTCCGGCAGCTCATCCAAGAACAACACTCCATTATGTGCTAGGGATATTTCTCCCGGCTGAGGCCATGCTCCTCCTCCCACTAGGGCAGTATCGGATATGGTATGGTGGGGATTTCTAAAAGGTCTAATGGAGACAAGGGATTGATTCTTACTCATCTTGCCGGCAACGGAATGAATCTTGGTGGTTTCGAGACTTTCGTCCAAGGTTAGAGGTGGAAGAACAGAAGGAAGCCTTTTGGCAAGCATTGTCTTCCCGCTTCCTGGAGGTCCAATAAGGATGACGTTATGAGAACCAGCAGCAGCAATCTCCATTGCTCTTTTGATATTCTCCTGACCTTTTACATCCGAGAAGTCGTATTCATATTCGTTAAAGGCTTTGGAGAACTCCTCCTCAGTATCTATCTCTACCCTTGCGAGTCCATCACCGGTGTTGAGGAAATTAATCACCTCTAATATATTCTCAGCTCCATAGACCTCGAAGTCCTGAACAATTGCAGCCTCTTCCGCATTGGTCTTTGGGAGTATAAAGCCCTTAAAGCCTTCTTTCTTGGCTTGGAGAGCAATTGGCAATACGCCTTTGATGGGATGGAGGCTACCGTCCAAGGAAAGCTCACCCATAATGATGTAGTCTCCCAGCCTATCGGGCAGGATCTGTTCGCTAGAAGCTAGGATACCAATCCCAATGGTAAGGTCGTAGGCAGAACCCTCCTTTCTTATATCGGCAGGAGCCATATTTACTATTATCTT
>FZPS01000007.1_pt118 | contig 11082 bp, 7 predicted proteins | sample 1817821 | NCBI WGS metagenome assembly FZPS01 (sample SAMEA104158645, study PRJEB21678) | metagenome | place: Germany | collected 2015-04-21 | reverse complement strand
GTCATGGCCAGGGTGGAGCCGCCGTTTTTGGCCAGCAAATCCGGCGCAACATATAAGGTGTAGCGAGTCCCCGGGGCAAGGGGCTCTGCCGGTTCCACCCAGATATATTGCCTTTTGGAAAAATCCACGGTTTCATCAATTTTACTTAATATAAGCTCATGCTTCCGGCCGTCTTCATCATAGAGATGAAAACACCGTTTGTTTCTTTCCCAGTAGATTAGATAGACAACATTCTTGTCGAAACGCATTGTGATTTTTGGCTGCAGCGGCACATTCTCAGCATCTATGATCCCGGTCCCATCCTCAAGGGTGGCTGATACCAAACCCAGGGGTTTAAAAACCCCCCGGGGATTGCCTGTGCCGTCGCCACCCTCACCATAGGCGGCCAGGGGGAGCACTAAAATAAGGATGCTGAGCAGCAGCATGAACACCCCTGCCCTCGGCCCGGTGTTCCCAAACCTCATCATGTTTCATTCCTTTCCTTCTAGCCCTGGCTCAAGGGGCTGCCTGACGAAGCCCGGCCGGCCTAGCGCAAACCTTGAAGCGACTGAACCGGCAGATCCAGGCCATAGATACATATTAACGGCAATATACTTACCGCTATGCTTACGCACAGCGCCGCCAGATCACAGCGGTAAAAACGCAGTTTTCTGGTCCGGCTGTGGTGCGGGCCGCCGCTGTAACACCTGCTTTCCATCGCCGTGGCCAGGTCGGTGGCCCGCTGCAGCGAACCCACTACCAGAGGTATGAGCACCGCCAGCGAAGTTTTTAGCCGCACCAGCTTCTTTGGTGAGGTAAATGGCGCGCCGCGGGACTTCTGGGCCCTGGTGATGGTTTCTGCTTCCTCCAGCAGGGTGGGAATAAACCTCAAGGAAATGGTAATCAACATGGCAAACTGGTTTACCGGCACCCCCAGGCGGGCCAGAGGCGCCAACAGGGCCTCCAGCCCCCTGGCCAGCTTCATCGGAGAAGTGGTCATGGTCAGGATGGTGGAGCTCAAAAATAGAATGAGCAGCCGCAAAAATGTTGACAGGCCCCGGTATACTCCTTCTACAGTCACAGTCAGCGGCCCCAGGTTGAAGAGGGGAGCGCCCTGGGTACAAATACACTGGGCCAGAAAACTACAGATAAAAACTAGCCATAGCCATTTAACCCCGCGCATGACTGAAGACAGGCTTGTTTGGGCAAGGTAAATCACCACAAAAATCAACGCCGTGTTGAGCAAAAGCACCGGCCAGCTATAGCTGACCAATATGGCGGTTACCATGGCAAGCCAGCCCAGGAGCTTGGTCCGCGGGTCCAATTGATGAATAATTGAGGTGCCGGGTATGTATCTTCCCAGCTTCGTTCTTTTCATCATTTTCATGCTTTCAACAGCCTTTCGATTTCACAAGCGGCTTCTTCTACGGTCAACAAACCGGTGTTTACCTGAAGTCCCCTAATTTTTAAGTTACGGAGTAATTTCATATAATCAGGCAGCAGCAGGTCCCCGTAAGGCAAATCATCACGTTCCAAGACCTCCCTGGTCGGTCCCCAGGCCTTGAGACGGCCTTGATCAAGCAGAGTAAGACGATCTGCCAGGATAATCAGTTCATTAATACAATGGGAAACCATAATGACAGTCACTTTTTGTTCCTGCTGATATCTTTTGACGGTAGTCAGAATATGAGCGCAACCCTCAGGATCCAGGCCGGCCGTCGGTTCATCCAGGATCAGAATTTCCGGCTTCATGGCCAGGATACTGGCCACCGCGATACGGCGCCGCATCCCCCCGCTTAGGCACAGTGGCGATAGATCCCGCACCTGTTCAGGGATAAGCCCCACACTTGTCAGTGCTTCATCAACCCGGACCGCAATTTCCGCCCTGTCCAGCTCCATATTATTTAGTCCATAGGCCACTTCCTCAAATACCGTCGCTTCAAAAATCTGCTGTTCGGGGAATTGAAATACCAGGCCCACGGACCTCCATAACTCTTTTCCCTTTTGCCTGTCCCGCGGATCGATACCCAGCACGGATATGCTTCCGCTTTGGGGGTATAAAAGACCGTTAAAATGCTGAATCAAGGTAGACTTGCCGGAACCGTTGCCGCCCACTATCCCGAGAAATTCGCCTTTTTCCACCGACAGGGTGATATTGTCAAGGGCCTTCTTCCCGTTTGACGTCCCGCTATTATATACATAGCTCAAGTTGTTGATCTCAATAACCGGCATATACTGTTCTCCATTTGTTCCAAAGTAGTGATCCGCTTGTCCAGCAGGTAACCGCGTTTTCTCAGCATTTGAGCCAGGAGAACGATACCCGGGGGCTTTAAGTCAAGGTGCTTTTCCCCCCGGTTAAAAGCTTCCCAGGGAGGGGCGTCACAGAGGATACTTCCTTCCTGCAGCAGGATGAGCCGGTCTGCCCCTGTCAGGTCTTCCATGTTGTGCGAGATCAGGATGATGGTGAGACCCTGCTGCTTGTTCAGTATTTGTAAATACTCAAGAATCATCTGCCTCCCGCTCTGGTCCAGCATCGAGGTCGGTTCGTCCAGCACCAGGTAGTCAGGCTGCATAGCCAGGGCCGCCGCAATGGCCACCCGCTGTTTTTGCCCCCCGGAGAGCATGTGCGGCGACATTTGCCTCAACTCGCTCAGCCCTACAATCTGCAAAACTTTTTCAACACGGTGTTCAATCTCATCCTCAGGCAGGTTAAGATTTTCCGGCCCAAAGGCAACTTCTTCCTCGATGACCGGGCTAACCAGCTGGTTGTCCGGATTTTGAAAAACCATGGCCACCAGCCGGCGTATCTCCCTGATGTGCCGCCGCGCCCGGGTATCCATGCCGTTAACCGTCACCTTGCCGGCGGAAGGAAGCAGCAGGCCGTTTAGGAGACGGGCCAGGGTTGTTTTACCGGAGCCGTTCTTCCCGGCAATACCCACGAACTCGCCCGGCTTTATATGCAAACTAATATCCTTTAAAGCGCAAGTTTTGCTGTTCTGAACTCCGGTAAATTCCTTGGTTACGTTGGACAGTAGAATACCCTGCAAAGTGGTAACGCACCCCTTCGTTTTAATTAATTTTCCTCCGCTCTTCAGCCCAATACTCACCGGTACCGGGTAAAAGTAGCCTTGAACTGACCGCCAGCTTGAGCGCCTTGACCAGGAATTTTAGAGCCATTCTTTAATTAATTTTGCGCATTACATTCAGTTCTTAGCGGGATTAAGCGCGCTTAAAATCACCGTCACCGCTTCCGCCCTGGTGGCGCTGCCCAGGGGCCGGAAGATGTTGTCCGGGTATCCTTTCATCAGCCCGTTGGCCACCGCCGTGGCCACAGCGTCTTTAGCCCAGCCTGAGATAGCGGAGTTATCCGCAAAGGAGGTTTCTTCCGAAATCATGGTTAAGCCCGCGGCTTTCACAATCATTAGGGCTGTCTGCTCACGGGTAATCAGGTCGTCCGGCCCAAAGGTGCCGGCGTTATAACCGCTGACCAACCTGTAGGCTTCCGCCGTGGCAATGTAATCCCTGGCCCAGTGCCTGCTGGTGTCCGCAAAAACTTTGCCGGTCTGGGGTGACAGTTCAAATGCTTTTACCAGCATAGTGGTGAACTCGGCCCTGGTGATAGTACCGTCCGGCTTAAAACTACCGTCCGGATAACCGTTGACCACACCTAAAGCCACCAATTCTTCAATTTTGCTTTGAGCCCAATGGCCAGCGATGTCGTTAAAAGTTCCCGCTGGGGGTGGTGCTTCAACCGGGTCTGCAGGCTTTGGCACGGCAAATACAGCATATTTGGTGAAATGATCCACCGCTACGGTGATGGTTGAACCGGACACTGTGCCGCCAAGGTTTATCCACTCACTGGAGGGCCCGTCATAGAAATATATGGCCGGAACCTCATTAGCCCCGATGCGGGATGGGTTAAACTGCAACGTCAAAGCAACTTTTTTAGCGAAATCATAGGTGGTCCGGCCGTCAACGCTAAATTCGTACACTTCGCCGGCCAATTTTAAACCTGGGGGTATTGCCGGCGGCCGGGTTACCTTCTTGATTTCAACCGTGACAGAACCGGTCCCTTTGAGAGCATTGGCGGGTATGACTACCCTGGCCATATCACCCAGGCTGACTGTCGCCCCCATTGCCGGATCAACTGAAGCGCTGCCCTTTGTGGAGGTGGGGCCTTCAGTGGTAACAGCCCCGCCGCCGCCACCTCCGCCACCGCCGTTACCTTTGGAGCCGGAGCCGGCTGCTACGGTAAAGGTGACCTCTTCGTCTTTATTTCCGTTGTTTTCCCCAAGGGTACGCCCGTTATTGGCCGTCAAATTTTTGCTGATGATAATTTTGTATGTTTTCCCGGCTGTTAGAGGGCTCTTCGGTCTGATCAAGATATAATGCAAATTGTCATTAATCGTATCGGTAGAGCCTAACCTGAAAACATTTACAGGCACATTTTTTCCCGTGCTGTCCTGCAAGGTAATACACTGCTGGTTGTTGCCCCAGACAGCATCGGTGGTCACACCCCGGTCAAAGTAAAGCCTGATCGTGGGGTTGACCGGCACAGTGGTACTCCCTTCGATGGGACCGTCATCGGTGGAATTGTCACCATTGACGGTCGTTAGTGATGATTTTGCGGCAATGAAAGAGAGGGGGTTTTGCCCGGACAGGCTTCGTCCGGTAATTGCTGTGCTCCAGTTGCCTGCGGCGTCAACGGCTTCAACCGACCAGACATAGGTGTTATTGCCCCTTTCCAACCCGGTGTCGGTATAAGTGGCGGTATTGCCATCCAGAATGGCCAGTTCAACCCCGTCCCGTTTGATTCTATAGCCGGTGACTCCTTTGTTGTCCGTGGCGGCCGGCCAGGTCAGGACGGCTTCAGTCTGACTCCTGCTGACTGTTACCTTGGCATTGGGCGGCCAGGTGGGCGCCTGGGTGTCGCCACTGGCACCGCCACCGCCGCCACCACTTTGTTTGGTCCTAACAGTGACGCTGGGCCCGTCCGTGCTCCAGTTGCCGTCGGCGTCCCCAGCCTGTACCGTAAAGGTGTACCAGGTGCCGGGGGACAGGCCGGTCACACGGTAAACAAGGTCAGTTACCGGCGTGGCGGTCAACGGGGTACCATCCTGGTAAACCCTGTAGCCGGTCACGGCGACATCGTCAGAGGCGGCGCTCCAGGACAGGGTCACCTCGGTCTTGGTGATCTCTGTGGCAGTCAGGCTGCTGCCCTCAGGCCAGGTGGGGCCTGTATAAACCGGCAACAACATGCTCTGGATCACGGTGGCATCGCTATAGCCGGCGGCTTTTACCACAATGGTGTAATCCCTGTCAGCCGTGAACACAGCACCGTCGATAATGATGGCACCGTCGGTAACAATGTACTTGCCGGCTATTGACACACCGTCAACGGTTATATCGGTAATGGCTCTCTGCCAGGCGCTGTCGGGCGTGAAGCTAATTTCCACATCGTAACCGCACAGGTTATCCGTGGTATCCGCCGCTAAAACCGGGGGCTGCTTGACGGGCATTGTCACAGTCGTCTCCAGCGCCGGGCTGACGTTGCCGGCAAAATCTACGGCTTTTACCATGAAGGTGTAGGTGGTCCCGGGGTTTAGATTGGTGACATCGCAGGTTGTCGTTCTTTCGTCAGCTGTACCGATTAGCCCATTATCCTGGTAAATGTCGTAATGCAGGTTGGGAATATACAGGTAGTTGACGTCGTCTTCATCATAAACCGCTCCGTTTGTATAAGCAGCGCCATGGTTGTCTTCGGCCTCCGGCCACTGCAGCCTCACAGCAGTGTCGCTGATATCAGTGGTCAGGCCGGCGTCCTGCGGCCAGGAAGGCTTATACCGGGAATCCAGAGTCGTGGTAAACTCGAATCTATACGTATTATTAATTGGACCGTTGTGGAAAGAAAATCCTTTGAGGACTTCCACCACATAGGTGGTATCCGGTTGCAGGGCACAGCTTTTTAAGGCCAGCCCTAAAGGAGCCCGCCCGGAAATTTGTTCAAAATACCAGTCCGTATACTCCATGTATCGATTGGGAAGCGAGCCGGTAAAAGGCACCGGTTCGGTCAGAATATTGGGCAGGACCACCTCCTCTCCGGTGTCTTTGTTATAGAACCTGACATAATTGGCTAGATTGTCGGCAAAATTACGGAAGAACCCGTTGCTGAAATAAATCGCCAGGTTGACGTTGTCGTAATCCATCCGGTCTTTGAGGGTATAAGTCAAGATTTTCCCGCCGGCGGGATCGTCTTCCCAGGCTGTCTCCGCTGCCGCCGGTTCATAGTCCACCAGTTCCAGCTTGATAATATTATTGGCAACACTTTGCTCACTGAAGCTTTCCAGGGCTGTTCCGTCTGCCGCCGTGACATCTCCGGCAGTATAGCCTAAGGTTATTATCCTGGGCGTCGCGGCATAACCGATCGGTTTGTCCAAATAAAGCAGGATCTGTTTGCTGTCACTTCCCAGCGCTGCGGCGCTGATAGCTGCTGCCGTTCCATCCACACTTACGGAAAACTGGCCTTCTTTGCCGGCAGGGTCATTCATGTCCCGGTTGAATTCCAGGGTGACAGTCTTTCCCAAATGGTCCGTTGCCGCAGAAACCAGGGCCAGCGGCAATATTTCCCCTTCGGTGGCCAGGGAAATACCCGGACCGGCACTGCTTTCATTGCCTGCCGCAGCAAGAGCTGGTACTGGGAAAGGGTATGGTGTCGCAGGTTGCAGTCCGCGTCCGCTGACACCGTATGTATAAGCATCATCCACAGGAGTCATAACAGAGTTGTTTTTATAGATCTTGTACCCCGTCCCCCCAGCGTCGTCTTGAGCGCCTGTCCGGCTCAGGGTGAAACTATTTCCGGTCACGTCAGCAGCGTTAAGAGTGCCGTTTTGCCAGGTGGGCGGGATTGTACCCGTAAATGTTTCTGCTGCCGCCAATGGGCTAACATTGATGAATAAAGACATCACCATGATTACCGTGAGCAGCCAGGACAGGGTACGACTTCTTACTTTAAACCGCATGAGCTTGTACTTCCCCTTTCTTAATGATTAATACTGGTTAGTTTATTAACTATCGTTGATAAATAGCTGTTCTAACTTGTTTTCCTTGAGCTAGATCCTTTTATCGCCTCCCATGGAATATTTTAAACAATAAGGTTGAATGAGCGAGCAATATAAGCATAACCTGAACAAACCTGGCAAAATGAACCGCTCCCCATTTACAGGCGCTGGCGCCCCATGGTCTTAGACAACACTTATTATAACATGTAACAACGTAATATAACATATCATAAAGTAAAATAAACAAAGTTTCTAAATTACAATAAGCTGTTTTATGTTAGGACATGAAACGTTATCTTAAGTCGCGAATCAAGAAGGAAAGAGCCTGAGAAAATAATCCTGCGATGCGGCGAAGACCACCCGCAGGAACAAGCAAAGAAATAAAAAAAGGCCCGCAATTGCCTGCAAGGCCAAAAGATGAAGCCGGAAGGGGCAAGAGCCCTGGAGCCCCCGCCCGGGAGCTTGGGCTTGCCTGTTTATTTATTGTACTCGCCTGTTTAGTTATATTTCCCGGTAGAACCTTTGTAAGACACCCTTTTAAGAAGCATATTTTCCATCTGGATAAATAATCTGGTTCTGGCCAGGGAAAAAACCGTCAGAGCCACCCAGATAAGAATAAAGGACACCAGATGAACTCTGTTAAAGGTCTCATGGAAGAGAAAAACTCCTAAAATCAGCGCAATGGTGGGGGAAGTATACTGCAGGAACCCTATAATTGACAGCGGAAGGCGTTTGGTGCCGCCGGCAAATAAGATTAGCGGTATTGCCGTCACAACACCCGCCCCGGCTAAAACCAGGGAAACGCCCGGATTATTCAAGGCGAAGGCACCAACCCCGCTACTGTGCGCATAATAGAGATAGAGCAGGGCAAAGGGAGAAATAAACATTGTTTCCACGGCAATTCCCGTGACGGCGCCGAGATGAATGATTTTTTTACATAAACCATAAAAGCCAAAGCTCATGGCCAGGACCAAAGCAATCCAGGGAAAGCTCCCGAAGTGCAAGGTCATATTCAACACGCCAATGGCGGCCAGGACAAAGGAAACCGTTTGCCATAGCGACAGCTTTTCCTTTAATACAATCACCCCCAATAAAACGCTGACCAGGGGATTTATGTAGTATCCCAGGCTTGTTTCAATAATATGGTCATGGTTTACAGCCCAGATATAGGTCAACCAGTTCACACTGATTAATACAGAAGCAAGAAAAATGCTGAAAAATTTTTTTATACTGGAAAATATTTCACGCAGCTCACTTAAAAAAGACCCCAGTTTTTTAGTAACGAGTAAAACCAGGGCCATAAATACAAAACACCAGGCAACCCGGTGAGACATGATCTGCAGGGCTGGTACCTGGACAACCAGTTTCCAGTAGATTGGGAAAACCCCCCATAGAATAAAGGCACCGGCACCGTATAAAATTCCTAACAACTGTTCGTCTGGTTCAAACTTCACCCCAACATCCTCTTTCATCGTAATACTCTCGGTTGTATTTTTGTTTTCCAAGAAACACCTTATAATTACCCGGCACCGACACACGCCTCTCTTCTTTCGACATCAGAGGGAAATGTCCTGCTGCCATCTTTGGAAGAGGCTATCCAGGAGGATAGTATCTCGCCCTCTTCCGGGACCGTGATGAATACGTTGATAAAAAAGCTTCCGGGAAAAACCCGGAAGCCTTGGTTTATCTGGCGCGCCCGGAGAGACTCGAACTCCCGACACGCGGTTTAGGAAACCGCTGCTCTATCCGCCTGAGCTACGGGCGCAGAATAATAGCAATAAGAATATTACATTTTTTAAGTCAATTTGTCAAGGTACAGAAACTGGAATTCCTTACTTATTCATTCTGCTTTGATTCGAGATATTTTTTTTAATTTTGTCATTAATCGTGATTAAACCCTGTTTAAACGTCCTTCAGAATAAAAATCTGTCGGAAAATAGTTGAAAATTTTTACATATTATTACTCGAATTTAACAGGGTTAACTTAATACATGTTGAATAAATTTGTACACAAACATCAGGGAGTGACCCAGTTGATTCTAGAGAATAAAATAGCAGAAAGGCAAAAAGAACTATTCGAGCATATGGCAATTACACATTTTATGTGTTTTATTGTTCTCTTCATTTCTCTCGTTTTAGGCAACAAAATCTTTTTCAATGTTATTACATATCCCCTGATGTATCCTCATTTTATTGCTTTACTGACTCTAATTGTCTTGTGCCTGTTATTTTTTCAGAGAATAACGAAACATTCTTATTCAACAGAACCGAAAATATCTACTATCCAAATTGGTTTTGCCTACATTGTCCTCCCGCTTATCATTACAATATTAACAGTTATTGTTACTGGAAACAGTCTAAACTCCGTTGAATATCTGCTTTTACTGCCAACTTTAATTGCCGCCTCCATGCTGGGTAAAAAAACCGGTATCTTGATGTCATGTTTCTGCTCAATCCTGGTATTATGTTTTAAGTACCAGACCACGGACGGCCTGTCCCTGGTTCAGTTATTTGAATCGAACCTGGTTCTAATCAGTATGATGTTTATCACGGGCTGGTTTGTTGGTGGACTGACCAACTTGGAGAACCGTCACCGGGAACAACTTAGAGCAAGCATTTCCTCTTTTCATACGGAAATCATGCAGCATAAAGCAGTTGAAGAACAGCTCAGCATGCTGTCCCAGGCAGTTGAACAAAGCCCTACTCTGATCATGATTACAGATACCAACGGGCTTATTAATTACATCAACCAAAAATATACCAGCATTACAGGATACCTGCCGGAAGAGGTATATGGCAAAAACATTTGGGCAAGAAGCGACCAAAGCGAAGCATGCACCGCTATATACCACACTGTCAATAGCGGTAAAGCCTGGCACGGCGAGATTAGAAACAAAAAAAAGAACGGGGAGTATTACTGGGAGCGGGTTGCAATTACTCCATTCAGCAATAAAAAAGGTGAAATCACCCACCTCCTCAGGGTATCAGAAGATATAACGGAGAGCAAGAGAATTGAAAAAGAAATGGCTCGCCTGGATCAACTGAACCTTGTGGGTGAAATGGCGGCGGGAATTGCCCACGAAATTAGGAATCCGATGACATCAGTGCGTGGTTTTCTTCAATTATTGGGAGACAAGGAAGAGTGCTCCCAGTACAAAACCTATTTCGAATTGATGATATCAGAGCTGGACAGAGCTAATTCAATCATTACAGAATTTCTGGACCTGGCCAGAAACAAAGCAATGCATTTGGAAAAGCAAAACCTTGTTACTATTATCCGGGTCTTACTCCCCTTGCTGCAAGCAGACGGAATTAAAACCGACAAATATATTCAAGCTGACCTGGAGGAAGTTCCGGATTTGCTCCTGGATGAGAATGAAATCCGCCAGCTCATTCTTAACCTTGTTCATAACGGACTGGAAGCGATGCCACCCGGTGGTAACTTAATCATTAGAACATACACTGAAGGCAACGAGGTTGTTTTTTCTGTGCAGGATGAAGGTAAGGGAATCAGTACCGACGTCCTTGAAAAAATCGGAACACCTTTCTTTACAACCAAAGATAACGGCATAGGTCTTGGTCTGGCGGTTTGCTACAGCATTGCAACCCGTCATAAAGCTACAATCTCAGTGGATACCGGCCCAGGGGGCAGCATCTTTTTCGTACGGTTTAAAATAGATAGTAACTCCGATAACAACAACCTTGAAAACACGCCCGAACCGGACTCATTAATCTTTCAAACCGGTTCCGGTTTAATAATCAAACGGGGATAAATTACTAAAGTTCCACCCTGAAAATGAATTTTCATCCTCCTGCTGGCCGCTTCAGCGGCATGGTAGTCTAATTGTTTTAAAATGACCCTGAATAAAACCGCATACACTTGTTTAGACATATTTTATTAATTCAGCTAATACCTCTAAAAACCGGGATCCAAACCAGAAAATAATTGAAATCTAATACTGGATTATTAGCCTACCATCTAAACACCCTGCTCCACCAGGGTTTACGGTTGGACCTTCGCTGTTCCGGGTCGTCTTGAGCAGTT
>FZPS01000013.1_pt454 | contig 11084 bp, 4 predicted proteins | sample 1817821 | NCBI WGS metagenome assembly FZPS01 (sample SAMEA104158645, study PRJEB21678) | metagenome | place: Germany | collected 2015-04-21 | reverse complement strand
GCCGTGCGGTCCGCCAATCACAAATTTTCCGGTAGGATTGACCAGCAACCTCATTTGGTGGTCAAAGAGATGTTTGCGGGACGGGTGTACCTTTTCAATAATTCTGGGCAACAAGATGTTCTTGACGTCTTCCGTTATGGTACGGTGCATGGTGTCGTCATCTGCAAACGGTTCGTGTTGGGTGGACAACACAAAAGTATCTACTCTTTGGGCCTGTCCGGCCGGGTTGTATTCAATGGTAAATTGGCATTTGGAATCCGGTCGCAAGTACGTCATCTCTTTTCCTTCTTTACGAATGGCCGTCAGTTCTTTAAGAGCTAAATGGGCCAGTACGATGGGTAAGGGCATTAATTCTTCCGTTTCTGAACAGGCGTAACCGAACATCATGCCTTGGTCTCCGGCTCCTTGTTCTTCCGGGTCTTCCTTTTCCACACCGCGGGAAATGTCTTGCGACTGTCCTTCTATGAGAGAAATGATGCCGCACGAGTGGGCTTCAAATTTACATGCAGCATTGGTGTATCCTATATCTGCGATCACTTGGCGTGCCACCTCTTGAATATCTACCCAGGCATTGGATCGGACTTCTCCTCCTATGATGACAAGACCTGTAGTTACAAATACTTCACAGGCCACTTTTGACTGGGGGTCCTTTTTTAAAAATTCGTCCAAAATGGCATCTGCAATTTGGTCTGCTATTTTATCCGGATGTCCTTCTGAAACGGACTCGGAAGAGAATAAAATATTCATAAAATTCAATTTTTGACAGCAGACAAAGGTATGAAAAAAAGGTTGGTGCAAGAAATGTTCATAAAAAGCCGGTTTTTGTTGATAACAGGAACCGGAAATGGCTTTCTTTGCCGTTGATAATATCTATTTTTGTTAATCCAAAGAAAGTATTCAATAATGATGTATACCAGACAAATTGGCATAGTGCTATTGCTTCTGGGCTTTTTTGTAATATCGTGTGAAGAAAAGCCGGTGCCTGAGTCTCTTCACTTGGATAAAACACAAATTGCTTTCACTTCTTCTGTCGGTGAACAAACTCTTCAAGTGACAGCCAATTGCAGTTGGTCTGCAGCGGTGAAGGAAGGAGCCGATTGGCTTTCGGTGACACCCTCAAACGGGCAGGGGAGCGGAACACTGACACTTTCAGTCCAAGCCAATAGGGGAGCTGAACGCAAGGGATCCATAAAAGTATATTCTGCTGAAAAAGATGTACGTGTTGAGGTTACGCAATCGGAACAAGAGGTCTTGTATTGGAGTATATCTCAGTTACGGGAGTTGTACAAAGGAGTAGATGTGAAGGTAACGGAAAAGGTGGTTGTAAGAGGGGTGGTTGTAAGCAATTTCCAGCACACAGAAGAAGGGGGGTTGAACAATTATACGTCTATGAAAGCCATTGTGGTAAGTGATGATGAAGCCGGAATTCAATTGTTTTGTGCAGAAAACAACACAGATTTCAAGCAAGGAGACAAGGTGGAAATTCAGCTTTTAGACCAGATGTTGTCTGTATACAACAACGGCCCCCTTCAAGTAACAAATCTTCCCTTGGCCAATATTTCAAAAACGGGAACGGAAACCCTTGTGGCTAAAGAAATATCGGCTGCAGAACTTGTTTCCGGGAACTACGAATCCATGTATGTAGCCGTATCAAACGTGCAGGTAAGGGATGAAGATTTGAATAGAACGTTTGTGGAGAAGTCGCTTCATACTTCCATTGGAATAGTGGCTGAAACCAAGGAAACATTTGATGTTTTTTCCTCCCAATATTCTTCATTCAAAGACGTAGTTGTACCTTCCGGTAGTGGAGCTCTTAAAGGCATAGCTTGCGTGTATGGAAATACGTATCAAATCATCTTTGCCAAAGATACCGATTGGGCAGGTTTGACCGGGGAGCGTTTTTATACATCGCCTACATTTTTCCTTGCCATTGCAGAGAAAGAAGTGTCCGGAGAAGCGGGGCAATTTACTGTATCTGTGTCCGGCAATGTGGATTGGACCGTATCTTCATCAGATCCTGAACATTTTTCTGTCTCTCCCTCTTCCGGGAGCAAATCGGATCCGGTAACGGTAACGTATACACAGAATCCTTCCGTAACAGAGTCTCGTGTGGCAGATATCGTCTTTCAGACAACAGATGCTTCTGTTCCTGAAAAAACTTTGACTTTGCGCATCACACAGAGTCCTTTTGAAGCACTCATATCAGATGCGGTACGCTCCTGGATGGAATTGCCTTACGTGTCTACGGATACATCGGAAGAGGACACGTTTGTTTATATATCACACATGACTTCATTGAAGGGAAAAAGGGTACGCAACTATTCCTTCTGGTACGATACAGAAAACCGTTTGGCATCTTGGGTTGCTTATCCGCTGTATAGAGATATTATGGGAAGCGGCAGCCGGACGAATGCTTGGGGATTTGACCCAAAGGTCCCCAAACGCTACCAACCGGTTTTGTTTTATTCGTTTGCAGGTTCCAATTGGGATAGAGGTCATCAGTTGCCCTCTGCGGATCGACTTTCTTCGCAAGAAATCAATGAGAGTACTTTTTATTTTACCAATATCACACCTCAAGATGCATCTTTCAATCAAAACTTGTGGAACAACTTGGAGAGATATGTAAGGGGATGGGCTTTGGCTTGCGATACGTTGTACGTAGTTACCGGAGCCATGATTCAGACTCAAGACAATCAAGATATTGATTATGTAACGGACAACGATGGAAACCGGGTGGCACTTCCCAAAATGTATTACAAAGTGCTGTTGAGGTACGATGCCAAACAGCAAGAGAACGACGGGTATTCTGCCATTGGTTTCTCCTACGAGAACAGAGCATACACAGCCTTGGATCCCGTAGCTGCCGATGCTGTTTCTGTTAAAGAGATGGAGGAATTGACAGGGTTTACTTTTTTTTACAACATCCCTTCTTCTGTACAAGAAGCGGTTAAAACTTCTTTGAAATGGGAAGATTGGGGATTGGATGTACCATGACTTTTAAAATATATTAATAACCTAAATAAAATTTTATGAAAAGAATTGTTCAATGTTTTTTCGCTTTTTTGGCATTCGTGTTCCTGAGTACGGGAGCTTACGCCCAGATCACTACTTCGTCTTTGGGTGGGAGAATTACCGACGACGGCGGAGCTGCAGTAGCCGGGGTGACTCTGGTTGCTACTCACGTTCCGTCCGGAACCAAATATGCAGCTGTCACTAACAACGACGGCCGCTATGCCATTCAAGGGATGCGTCCCGGAGGACCCTACGAAGTAGAAGTATCCTTCATAGGCTTTCAGACCATGAGTTTTACTGACGTTACGCTTCAGTTGGGGGATCAGTACAACTTAAGTGTGGAGCTGAAGGAAGAGGCCTTCAAACTGGATGATATTGTGATTGTAGCCTCTGCCTCTTCTGCATTTGCCGGTGAAAAATTTGGTTCTTCTACGAACATTTCAAACCGGGATATACAAAAACTGCCTACCCTGAACAGGAGTATAACCGATATTGCCAAACTGTCTCCGTACGGAGGTAGCGGCATGAGTTTTTCCGGTGGGGACGGCCGTTCCTCAAACTTTACTGTTGACGGAGCCAACTTCAACAACAACTTTGGTTTGAGCGCCAGCCTTCCCGGTGGAGGAACACCTATTTCCATTGATGCTATTGAAGAAGTTCAAGTAGTAATTGCTCCTTTTGATGTGCGTCAAACCAATTTCATTGGCGGTGGAGTCAACGCCATTACAAAATCGGGAACTAATACATTTAAGGGGAGTGCCTATGCATACCATCGTAATGAAAACATGAGAGGGAATAGAGTAAATGGTGTTGAATTGGCGGATAGAGAAATAGATCGAAACACTACATATGGATTTACATTGGGTGGTCCCATTATGAAGAACAAATTGTTCTTCTTTGTGAACTTTGAATATACAGAAACTCCTACGGTAGTCAACCGCTGGAGGCCTTCAGTAGACGGAGTGGCAAACAGAGACCTTTACATTTCACGTACCACGGTAGCCGATATGAAGAAGGTTTCTGATTTTCTGAAGAATACGTACGATTACGATGCCGGTTCCTACACAAATTATCCTGCCAATGAAAGCAATATGAAAATATTGGCTCGACTGGACTGGAACATCAGCCGGAATCACAACTTGGCCATTCGTTACAACTACACGTTGAACAGGGGCTGGAGAAACACCAACGCTTCTTCCTCCAACTGTATTCAGCGCGCAACGGAAAGCCGCCTGGGTCAATACTCCATGGCTTTTGCCAATGCTATGTATTCCATGGACAATATTGTGAATTCAGTTTCCGCCGACTTGAACAGCCGTATAGGAGACAACCTGTCCAACCAGTTGCTTATTACGTATTCGCAGTTGGATGACATCCGCGGGTCCAGTTCTACCAAATTCCCGTTTATAGATATTCTGGATGGGTATTCAGTAGAAAATGGTCAGATTGTTCAAGCCATTATGCCTTATATGTCTGCAGGTTACGAACTGTTTACCTGGAACAACGGGGTTCACAACACGGTGCTGAACGCAAAAGATGACATCACCTGGTATAAAGGCAACCACAAAATAACGGCCGGAATCAGCTTTGAATACCAAATGGCTGACAACTCTTACATGAGAAACGGTACAGGTTACTACCGCTATCACAGCCTTGATGATTTCCTGTCGGGAGCTGCTCCTGAAACGGTTGCTTTGACTTATGGTTATGATGGCGAACAAAATCCGGCAGCCCGCGTGCGTTTTTATCAGCTTGGGTTGTACTTACAAGACGAGTGGAGTATAGGCCATAATTTTAAATTGAATTACGGTGTTCGTTTTGATGAGATCATATTCAACAATAAGGATTTGATGCGGAATAATGCCATTTATGAAATAGAATATGATGGCAAGAGTGTAGATACCGGAAAATGGCCCAAACCAAAACTTCAAGTTTCTCCCAGAGTAGGATTTACGTGGGATGTACTTGGTGATCGTACCCTTAAAGTCCGTGGAGGTTCCGGATTGTTCTCCGGTCGATTGCCCTTGGTGTTTTTCACCAATATGCCCACCAACTCGGGAATGGTACAAAACATTGTGGCTGTTTCTACAAGATACAGTGCCGGTGTAGCCAACCCCGATCCTCTTTTGGAATCATTCAAAGGCAATATGATTACGGACGTTGATGCATTGATTGAGAAACTCCACAGCTTAGATCCCAAGAAGTTCCCCAAAACCATTTCTCCGGAAGACGGTGTGAAACCTTCTCAGATTAACGGGATTGACCCCAATTTCAGGATGCCTCAAATATGGAAAACTTCCATTGCATTGGATTACAACTTCCGCACATCGTTTCCTTTCTCCATTACGGGTGAATATATTTTCAACAAGACCATCAACGGAGTTCGTCTGTTGAACTGGAATATAAAAGAAAATGCCGGTTTCACTCAGTTAAACGGACCCGACAGGCGTCATATTTATCCGGCAGATTATAGATATACAGATACAGACGCGTTTGTGCTTACCAACACAAATAAGGGATACGGATGGACAGCCAACGTCATGTTGAATATGAGTCCCATGAAGAATCTGCACATCATGGCTTCTTATACACATACGGTTATGAAGCAGATTACAGGTATGCCCGGTTCCAACGCTGAATCTGCCTACTTATATATTCCCACAGTTGAGGGAGCCAACTTTGCAGGACTCAGCAATTCCCAATACGTGACTCCTGACCGTGTCTTTGCTTCCATCTCATACCAAGACAATTCCAAGAACCATTTTGCATTGTTCTACCAAGCCTATCGTGGCGGTTCCAACTACACGTATATGTACAACGGCGACTTTAACGGGGACAACATTGCTTATGATGTGATGTACATACCTAAAGACGATTCAGAAATTTTGTTTGCTTCACAAAGCGACAGGGAGCGTTACTGGGCGTTTGCAGATCAAGATGCTTATTTGACTAAGAACAAAGGGAAATATGCAGAAGCATATAGTGTTTACTCACCTTGGGTACACCGTTTTGACTTCCGTTATTCGAGAGATTTCGTTGTCAGAATTGGCAAATCAAGGAATACCTTCCAACTGAATTTTGACTTGATGAACATAGCCAACTTGTTCAACAGCAAGTGGGGTGTCCACCAAATCCTCTCTACGGATGCAATGAGCGGACGCATCTTGCAATTAGACAGTATCAACGAACAAGGTGTCCCGGTATTCAAGACAAGGGTACAGGAAGGTGCCAAGACCTGGGATTACAGCCACTCAATGGGTCAATGCTGGTCACTGCAGGTTGGTATTAGATACCTTTTTAACTAATCAGCTAAAACTTACCTTATGAAACTTAAATATATATTATTATCGGTTTTTGCCTTTGCAGCATTACTTACAGGCTGTAAAGATGAAATAGAGATACCCAATTTGAAAGAGGTAAAAGTGGATATGTCCTATATTGGCTTCGCTAAAGGGGGCGGTTCAAAGACAATTACCTTGACAGCTATCGAAAGCTGGAACATTACCAATGTTCCGGATTGGTTGACAGTTACTCCCACCAGTGGGGGTGCTGCTCCGGAAGGTACAAAAGTTACTTTTTCTACAGCGGCTACAGAGTCAGATTATTCTTCTGAAGTGTATATACACTGCGCCGGAAAGGTGCAAGTATTGACCGTAACTCAAATTGCCGGTCCTCAGGAAATTGTTCTCTCAACGTGTAAGGAAGTAAGAGAAAACGGGGTCGATGGCAAGATATATTGGGTAGAAGGGCAGGTGACGGTCATTGAAAATACCGTTTATGGAAACTGGCGTTTGAATGACGGAACGGGAGAGTTGTTGATTTACGGAACATTGGATGCCAAAGGCAACACGCAAAACTTTTTAAGTTGGGGTCTGGCAGTGGGAGACCGAGTAATGGTACACGGTCCGCGCTTAACATACGGAGCGGAAATTGAATTGGTAGACGTGACCGTAGATAAGATTACTCCTTCGCTTATTACATCTGAAGTGGATGCAGTGGAAGTACCCAAGGAGGGCGGCATGTTTGAAGTAGCTGTTCTGTACAAAGGAGATGGATTGGATATAGAATACAATGAAGATTGGCTTTCTGTCAAATCCATGAGTAAAGGAGCAGATGATTCTACACGTGTATCTTTTGTAGCGGAGCCCAACCTTGGGGGAGATCGTACTGCAAGCATTTCCTTTACTTCTGCTAAAGGCGGTAATTCTTCTACCATTAGGGTTGTTGTTATGCAAATAGGATCCATTATTGATGCTACCATTGAGGAATTTATTGCGGCTGCAGAAGATGCAACGCAATACCGGATTTCAGGTATCATTACCCGAGATACGGGCAACGATTATGGTAATATTTACATAAAAGATGCTACCGGCGAGGTGTACATTTACGGTGTACTTGATGAGCATGGCCAAACAAAGCAGTGGAAAAATATGGGCATAAAAGAGGGTGATATTGTTACGCTTGTGACTCCTCGTAGGTCCTATGCCGGAACTCCGCAAGGCGTCAACGCAACGGTAGAAGAACACATTCCGGTTGTAGATGCCACGCTCTCAGAGTTTTTAGATGCTGCTGTCGGCAATACGTATTATCGTCTGGTGGGTACGGTAGGTACTTTATCAGAAACAGACCAATACGGAAACTTCAACATATCCGATGGAACTTCCCAGGTGTACGTGTACGGACTGGTTCCGGGATGGCGTGGTGCCTCCAGGCTATTCCAAACTCTGCTTGCAGAAACGGGACTGAAGGAAGGAGATTTGATTACAATCGTAGGCAGAAGAGCTGCTTACAATGAATCACCGCAAGTGGGCAATGCATTTTATGTTTCGCACCAACCTGCAGATGGAATTGTCTTCTAAAATAGAAGACAGAAAAAGAATCCAAAACAGCCCGGAAATTATAGAAATTTCCGGGCTTTGTTTTTTCTTGGTTTGAGATTAATATCTTAATTTCGCGGCGTCAGATTTAATTATATTGCTAAAACCAAATACTTTTAATGAAACAACAACCTATGAGACAAACTGTTAAGAAGATTGCTTTGTTGGCAATGAGCTTTTTTGTTGCCACTTTGGCATTTGCGCAGATCACTACATCTAGTATGAGTGGTCGCGTAACGGAAGCAGATGGTTCTGCAGTCATCGGTGCTACCGTGATTGCCGTTCATACTCCTTCCGGAACACAGTACTACGCTATTACCGACATTGCCGGTAACTACCGCATGCACAACATGCGTATTGGCGGCCCCTATACGGTGACCGTATCGTATATGGGGTATGCAGACGCCACATACGGCAACATTGCATTGCGTCTGAGCGAAAACTATGTGCAGAACATAGTGATTGCAGAAGCAGCCACCACATTGGAAGCGATTGTGATTTCTGCAGGTGTGGAGAACCCCATCCTTACTTCAGACAAGTCGGGAACATCCACCAACGTGAGCGCAAGAGATATTGCGGCATTGCCCACAGTAAGCCGCGGTATTCAGGACTTTACCAAGCTGACGCCTCAGGCCAGCGGATTTTCATTCGCATCGCGCGACAACCGTATGAACAACTTTACGGTAGACGGAGCCGGATTTAACAACAACTTTGGCTTGTCTTCCGACTTGCCCGGTGGTCGTGCAGAACCCATCTCGTTAGATGCTATTGAAGAAATAACCGTCAACATTGCACCTTACGACATCCGTCAGTCCCGCTTTACCGGTGCTGCCGTTAACGCAGTAACAAAGAGCGGTACCAACAAAATCCAAGCATCTGCCTATACGTACCAACGTTTTGCAGGAATGCAAGGAAAAACCGTAGACGGAGTAGAGATCCAAGGTGTGGATGAGACAGGTAAGCAAACGTATGGTGTACGTGTGGCCGGTCCCCTCATCAAGAACAAATTGTTCTTTTTCCTGAGCGGTGAATTTGAAACGGAAAACGCTGCCGGTGTTGCTTGGAGACCCAGCACGGACGGCAACGCCAATCAATCGCAATTTATTTCCCGTACATCTGAAGCCGACCTGGAAAGAGTAAAGCAACACCTGATCAGCAAATACGAATACGATCCGGGCAAATACAAAGATTGGGATCCTTTCAAGGTTCAGAACTACAAAATTTTGGCACGTCTGGACTGGAACATCAGCCGCAACCACAAACTGATGATACGTTACAACGACGTGGTAGGTTCCTATATGAACGTAACCAATGCTACCTCGGGTCCTTCGGGAATTGACCGCGCCAGGAGCGGACGTATGAGCTTGAACTCCATTGCCTTCCAGAACAACTTCTACGGAATGGAAAATACTGTACGTTCCATCACCGGTGAATTGAACTCTACGTTGTCTTCCCGCATTACCAACCAGTTCTATGCTACGTACACACATATTCGTGACGGACGTACGTCACCTAACGACAAATTTGAAGAGCCGTTGAATCGTTTCCCGCACGTGGATATCTGGAAAGACGGCGACGCGTACATGTCTTTTGGTTACGAACTGTTTACCTTCCACAACGAAGTGTTGAACAACACCTGGAACGTTGTTAACAACATGACCATCAACTTAAACCGCCATACGGTTACAGTAGGTGCTTCGTTTGAGCGTATGTATGTAAGGAACTCTTACATTAGGGAAGGAACCAGCTACTATCGTTATGCATCTGTGGATGATTTCATTAACGACGCTACTCCCATTGGCTTTGGCTTAACGTATGGATATTACGGCAACGACGCTCCCGGCCAAATGTTGACGTTTGGTTACGGAGGTCTGTATGCTCAAGATGAGTGGCAGGTAACTCCCGCATTCAAGCTTACCTACGGTGTTCGCTTGGAACTGCCGTTCTATTTTGACAAAATGGATACCAACCAAGCCATTGTAGGCAAAACGACCGGATTTAGAGACATTGACTATCCCGATTCCGGTATAGCCGTCAAAGGCGGATCCTGGGATGTAGGTACTTGGCCCAAACCCAAAGTGACCATCAATCCTCGTATTGGATTCAACTGGGACGTGAAGGGTGACCGCTCGTTGCAATTGCGCGGAGGTACAGGACTGTTCTCCGGCATGATGCCTTTTGTATGGTTTACCAACCAGGTAGGAGGTTCCGCCATGATTCAGTCACCTGAATTGGCTTGGAACGCAGCTACTTGTGCTGCTTACGGATTGAAATTCAATCCCGATTACAAAGCGTTGATTAACGCAGACAAGACTACGTTCCCCGACAAACCGGACCCCAACTTCTTGCCCAATAACGCCAACATTGCTATGGTGGATAAAGATTTCAAATTCCCCCAAATTTGGCGTAACAACCTGGCAGTAGATATGGAATTGCCTTGGAATATGATCTTTACCGGAGAGGTATTGTATAGTAAAGACGTAAATGCCGTAACTCAGGTGAACGCCAACGAGGCAGCTCCTGAAGGAACTATGGCAGGCCCCGACCAACGTCCCGTATGGACAAGTGCCAATCGGAAGGTAAGTCCCACCCTGGCCTCGGCCATGTTATTTACCAATTCCAGCAAAGGATACCAGCTGCAAATGACGGCTCAGTTGACCAAGAACTTCTCCAAAGGCTTGAGCGGTATGGTGGCCTACACCTATACCAATGCCAAGGACGTATCGGCCAACCCCGGTTCTACAGCTTACTCTGTTTGGACAGCCAATGCTTCTGTGAATTCCTTGAACAATCCGGGATTGAGCTACTCCAATTTCTCCATCCCCCATCGTTTGATTGGAAACATCACATACCGCATTGAATACCTGAACCACCTGGCAACTACCATCGGGTTGGTTTACCAAGGAGTACCCAGCGGTCGTTGGAGCTACACCTACGCAGGAGACGTAAACGGTGACGGAAGTTCCAACTCGGACTTGATGTACATCCCGGCCAGCCCCGGCGAAATTACTTTTGTTGAGTACAAAGGAATGACCCCCGAAGCACAAAGCCAGGCTTTCTTTGAGTACGTAGATAACAATGCGTACCTGAAAGCCCGTAAAGGCGATTATGCAGAACGCTTTGGCCACGTACGCCCCTGGATCCACCGTTTTGATATCAAAGTGTTGCAAGATGTATTTGTAAACTTTGGTAAAG
>FZPS01000213.1_pt245 | contig 11088 bp, 11 predicted proteins | sample 1817821 | NCBI WGS metagenome assembly FZPS01 (sample SAMEA104158645, study PRJEB21678) | metagenome | place: Germany | collected 2015-04-21 | reverse complement strand
GCGTGGTACCCTCCGAGGATAAAGAATTATATCAGTACGGTCTCAGACAAGGACTGATAATGATCGTAAATGTTTTATCTGCCATTCTGATCGGTCTAATCCTCGGAATGCTTTGGCATAGTATTGTCTTCCTGATTTCATACATACCGATCAGGTCATATGCGGGAGGGTATCACGCAAGTACGCAATTAAGATGTTATTGGTTGTCCAATGCGCTTATACTGTTAGTACTGTTAGGTATAAAACTGATACCCTGGAATGGTTATGCCCTTTTAGCCATTTCACTTTTCTCGGCAATAATAATATTTTGGCTGGCACCGGTGGAGGACCTGAATAAACCCTTAAGACAAATAGAAGTAGTAATCTACAAAAGAAAAGTACGAATCATATTCGTTTTGCTTCTTTGTTTCTCTTTTTTGTTATGGTTTGCGGGAAGAGAAGAAATCTCGGTGAGTATAGTTATGGCCTTTCAGGTGGTTTCGGTAATGCTGATACTAGGAGTTATGAAAAATCGAAGCAAGGAAGCAATAAGGTGTTGACTACTATATGGCCAATAATAAAGTAATCGATATACATAGAAACAGAGAAAGAAACGTAATAAATATAGTTGGCTATTCTGAATACGTAAAATGTACCGGAGCACCAGAAGCAGCCACCCATCCCCGGAGAGTAAGCAAATTATGCGAAGCTATAGGAATTGCAATGGGATTGTCCCAACCGGAAGTAAACAAGCTCAGAATCAGCGGACTCCTTCACGATATCGGCAAAAACTCAATAGACAATCGCATTATAAACAAATCCGGTCCGCTTACGGAACAAGAATGGAATCAGGTAAAAATGCACCCAACCACCGGCTATCGAATATTGAGTTCGTCACAAAAGACGAAAGAGATAGCCAGATTTGTTTTATACCATCATGAGAGGTTTGACGGGCGGGGCTATCCGGCTGGATTAATGGGAGAGAAAATACCTCTCTTTTCAAGAATAATAGCTGTTGCAGACGCTTACGACGCGATGACAAACCAAAGATCTTATAAAAAATCTTTAAATAAACACGAGGCTGTTCAGGAACTGATAAAAAATAAAGGAAAACAATTTGACCCGGATATAGTTGATATTTTCATTGAAAAAGTTTTGGGCAGTCGTTAAATCGCAGCAACAGACTGCCGCCCTCCTCCTTTCTAAAGCACACTTTTTTATCTTTCGCTGTTGTGTCGATTCGGATTCCATAAAAACCGATTTGCTTACTCCAAATCCGATCTGTTTTACACCGTTTCTCACTTATGAATTTCATGCCGCTTCATCATTTATTTGACCCGGCAGTTCTGGATCTTGAGTTGTTTTTGTCTACTGCCGGCCCGGATGCAGAAAAGAAATCTGGGGATTGACTGGGCCCGCGGAATGAGATTAACTAGAAGCAACGGATATTTATTTTATTGCGTTCACGGCAAGACAACAGAAAAATAGATTCGAAGGCTTTAACAACAAACATCGGATTACAGATTCTCGGGATATGAAACGGACAAAGAAAGGGGCGCGGTTATGGAAATCGGCAGTAAATTCGCGTTGTTAAACGTTTCGGTCGTAGACGGCAAGGGCGGCTGGCCGGAAGAGAACAAAGCAGTAATCGTAAAGGACGGCATCATCCACTGGATCGGCCACATGAAGGATTACAAGAAAGAAGATGGCGTGCAGGAAGTGAGCCTGGACGGTTTTTACGTGATGCCGGGAATGATAGATGCCCATGTGCACCTGGCCGGGGGTCGGGGCGATATGGAATACCAGGAAATGGAAGTGATAGCCGAAAATAAGCTGGTGAGAGCCATGCGTTCGGTCTATGAGGCTCAGGCCGTGTTAAAGCGCGGTTTTACTTCCGTTCGCGATATTTCCTGGAACGGACTCTACCTGAAGAGGATCTTCGGAGACAATACTTTGCCGGGGCCGAGGGTTATCGCATGCGGGCCCGGCTTATCAAGGACGGGCGGACATGCGGATTTGTATCAATACACGGAAGATTACGTGAGGGAAAACGGATTTTGGAGCATTATTGCAGACGGACCCGAAGAGATACGGAAGGCCGTGCGGAGGGTGCTGCGGGAAGGGGCGGATCAGGTCAAAATCTGGGCCAGCGGCGGTGATAACTGGCCGAATGACCGCAGCTGTGATGTGCATTATTCAATGGAAGAGATCGTAATGTGCGTGGAAGAGGCCCATAGGCAAGAAGGTACTTTTGTATGCGCTCATGCGGAGAACAGAGAATCCATATCCATGTGCGTCGATGCGGGCGTCGATACCATAGAACACGGAGAGGATCTGGATGAGGAACTTGCGGTAAGGATGGCAAAGAAAGGCGTCATCTTAGTTCCCACCCTGGCACTGGTCGTTAACTGGCACAAAGACTTCGTCCCCACCGGCGATGCGGCTCCCAAAAAGATACGGCCCGACGTGTTTTTGCACAGAGATGTGCCGCCCAGCGATGAGGACGGGGAGTTTGAAAGCCAGAGAGCCAAAGAGAGTTTCCAGCTGGCCGTTGAAAAAGGCGTTAAAATAGCCCTCGGATCGGATACCGTGTATGAACCCCTGACAAAGTGTGGCGAATACAGCGCAAGGGAATTTAAAGCGTTGGTGGAATGCGGGCTGACGGTGCCGCAAGCCATTCGCGCGGCCACGATGGGTTCCGCCGAGGCGCTTAATATGAGCCATAAGATAGGAACGGTGGAAGTAGGCAAAGAAGCCGACCTGTTGGTGGTGAGAAAAGATCCTACGAAGAGCACAGATGTGCTGTATAACGCGGAAAATATATATCTCACCTTTATCAAGGGCCGTTTGACCGTGGAGGACGGCCGGTTTGTATGGTAAATGGAAAGGCGGCAATAGCATCGTTTTATCAGCAAATATGGAAGGGCGGAAGCTTTCGTTCTAGACAAGTACGGAACTTGAAAACCTCGACATTGCGATCGAGGTTTTCTGCTTTGCCTTCTGTTTGAAACGATTAAAAACAACGGAGCACTTACTCAAGCGCAGATTCCAAGTAGTGCGCAACCTGGTAAAGCAGATCTTCGCTACACGGACGGCCGATAAGCTGCAGCCCCACAGGTAGTTCGTCCAGGACACCGCAAGGTATGGATATGGCAGGCAATTTTGCCAAAGATGCAAGCCAGCAACAACTCATAATAGGTATGAGGGTATTGTATTCTTTGCCGTTCAGGATTATCCGCCGTGAATTTATGTCGGGCGCGACCGTACCCAAGGTGGGCAGCACCATCAGGTCAACCTCTTTTTGATGTTCGGCAATCAGCGCGATAAATTCTTTCTGCAGCTTGAGTGCGTTTTCATATTCTTCCCAACTGCAGCCGGTTTCCATGAACTCCAGCACTTCGGGGTGGAACAAGCCGGGATGATTGTCGATATCCACTTTTCTTGCCTTGTAACTGTCATAGTGAATCAGGCTGTTCGAGGCCGCCAGGTATTTTTTCAGATCGCCAGGCAGCCTTACTTCTCTAACCGACATGCCTGCCTGCTCCAGCAGTTTAACGGCATTCGGCACCATATCCACGACGCGGACATCTACTTTACTTTCAAAGTAAGAGTAAGGAATCCCCACTGTCATTCCGGCTAAAGGTTTGTCGATTAAACTGGTAAAGTCTGTGACGGGACCTTTCCGTGAAAAAGGGTCGCGAGGGTCGTAACCGGACATGACATTCAGCATCAAAGCGTTATCTTTTACGCTGCGGGTTATCGGGCCGACCGTATCCAGGTGGTTGGAAACTTCGAAGCAGCCGTTAAGGCTGACTAACCCGTGGGTAACCCGCATGCCGACGATGCCGCACATGGCAGCGGGGATCCGAACCGATCCGGCGGTATCCGTGCCTATTGCGGCAGGCACGAAACGGGCAGCCACCGCAGCTCCGGAGCCGCTGCTTGAGCCGCCGGACATCTTGTTCAGGTTTCGGGGATTGCGTGTGGGACCGAAGCAGGATCGATCACCCGTTGGAAATAGCGCAAACTGGTCGGTGTTTGTTTTTCCCAGCATGATACCGCCCGCATCGAAGAGACGGTCCACTACAAATGCGTTTTTCGCAGGACGGAAATTCCTGTAAAGATCGCATCCTGCCGTCGTGGGAGCGTCTTTTATAAAAATGATATCCTTTACGGTAAAGGGGATGCCGTCAAAAAAGCTCTTCCGTTCCCCGCCGCACATTCGCTTTTCAGCCTCTTTTGCCTGTTCCATGGCCAGTTCCGGAGTCATGGCCACAAAAGCGTTAATGGGTTGATTACGTTCGTCTATATACTTTAACAGATATTCGGTCAATTCGACGGGGGACAGTTGCTTCTTGTCAAACAGATCGGATAGTTCTTCAATACCGAGTTGTTCCAAACCTTTGCTCGGTGCGGTAACCATACGGATCTCTCCCTTCAACAACATAATTAAACATGCGCGCTCCGGAGGATATCCTGCCTCTCCGGGTCGGACTTATGCTTTTCACTTACCGCTTAAACTGGTCATACTATAGTTTTTAAAATATTTGATAAAGCAGATTATAATTAACAATCCTGCTCCGCCAAGTCCGATATTCATCGTGCAAACCAATATCATGAAATTATTCAGGAGATAGCCCACAAATCCGGTAAACATGATTATGGCGTTAGCAAAACAGGCAATGCGTAAAGTACGCGTGGACTTGCCGCTGCAAACGAAAGCCCCAGCGCAAGGCTGCACAGCCCGTAAAACACAGTCCAACCGAGCATATTGATGCCGTTGATTGCAGAAATATTGTAGCTTTGCGTAAACTGTATCAACCCATCCATGTTGCCGGCTTGAATCTGAAGCCGGGTTGATGTGATTTGAACAAAGTAAGCAACGCTTACACAAACGCAGAAAGAACTCTGATTCGTTAACTTTGAAAAATATAAAAGGCAATGTTGCCAATGTCGTCATCAGAAACAGTATCGATAATTTCTCGCAAGGATACAACAATACCATAACCAAAGTTATCGTACTGAGTACGGAAAAAATGAGCTGTAAAAATGGTCTGATTGATCGGGCAGACATATACAGCCCCTTTCCTTATCGGATGGAATAGACAGCTATCAATTCATTTTATCACGGATAAAATGAAAAATCATGTATAAGTCTAATTTCCTATGTTATTCAGCGGCCTTGAAATTGTAGACAGGTTTTATAATGCCGAGAATTTCTGCCGTATCCTGGATTTTATCGATAATTTCCTGCATTGGTTTGTATGCCATCGGGCACTCATCCAGGGTTGATGGATTGATGGATGTCGTGTAGATTCCTGCCATTGATTTTTTGTACTCGGACAATGAGAATGATTTTTTCGCTTCGTTGCGGCTCATCAGCCTTCCCGCGCCATGCGGAGCTGACCTGTTCCATTCATCATTGCCTTTGCCCCTGCATATCAGGCTGCCATCCCTCATATTATTAATCGGAATTAAAAGAATCTCATCTTTTTCTGCGGATACGGCTCCTTTTCTGATAATCCTTTTGCCGATATCGATGTAATTGTGTATTGCCTCGAAAGACTCCATGTCTGTTTGCCACAATCCCATGGATTTCAATATATCGAGCGCGATAGCCTTGCGATTGAGGGAAGCGTACTTCTGCATGATCGCCATATCATGGAGATAATCTGAAAGACTTTCCCCTTCCAGCCACGCCAGGTCTTTTTTTATTTTGCCGCTGACCTGCCTGTAAGCAAAGTATAATATAATGGCGTGCAACATCCTGCCGTTAAATTTATTTATTATAATGATCAGCTAATTGGAAGCAGAGCGGATCGCCAATCCCAAATATAAAATCTGGTATATCAAACTTTAAGGCGTTAATAAATTTATATATCGCACGATCGAGACATAACCATAAAACCAGGCTATGCGGTTGCAAAATCGCAACAAGATGTTTCCGATTTGCAACTCTTATCAAGATTATGTTTTACGGCAATTTTTGAAATATCAGAATAATATGAAAGTAATGGTTGCATAATGCAACCATTACAGACTGTAGACAAAGCGTCTCAGAAAACAGAACTTCTTGTTTCAGCAAATGTAAAATGCAAAAACCCCGGCACATGGCCGAGGTTTTAGCATTTGGCACTCCCGAGACGATTCGAACGACCTCCGCGCACCTGCGCGCTCCATAGGGGGCCCTGCCCCCTTTTGGCGGGTCGCGCGACCCTGTCACCCCCGAAGCTGTGATTCGTTGCATCGTCCGTATATTTGTAATAGACGATGCAACTTTAATGGGGAAGATGCTCTTCCCCAAACCCCTTCTCGTCGGACGTTCGAATCGTTTCAGCAAATGTAAAATGCAAAAACCCCGGCACATGGCCGAGGTTTTAGCATTTGGCACTCCCGAGACGATTCGAACGTCCGACGCACGGTTTAGGAAACCGACGCTCTATCCACTGAGCTACGGGAGCATGTTATTGGGATTGCTGCATGGAATGAATTAAAATTCATGTCCGCAATTCAGCAGTAGTAATTTTAGCATAGCTGCGTCTTTCTTTCAAGGGATTCTTTGAGCAAGTGTCACTTTATTGAGATGTTAAAAACTGTAAGCTCAATTCACGCCGACCCGGCCATTTCTACCCATTTACTTATGCTATCTGGTTTGGATTAGGGTTTCTATGGGTTCAGTAAGTGGCCATCTCTGACCATATTGTTTATCTCCTTGGTCTTGGTCAATTATGTAACGTGCCTCTTCGGTCATCTCTGATCATATATTTATGTCATAGGTTATACTGATGATTTATTATTCCGATTTATTTGACCACTCCATGTTATACCGCTTTGCGCCGGTTGGCTCGTCGACCGTTTCATCTAAAATGTTAAAGCCGGATTTCAGCAAAATATCCACGAGTTTTTTATTGCCCGTATATACCTTTGCTATCAGGCAGGGGAACAGTTCCTGGCAGTAACTCAGCAACTGCTCTTCCATTTGGTGGTTTTGGTTGCTCTCGATGACGTGTAAGCCATCCACTTCCATGTCATTCAATATGCTAATAAATCCGGCTATCTTTCCATCGTTTTCATAGACAAAAATCCTTGCATTGTCCCTATAGTTGGCGCGAACGGAATCATATAGATTATGCCAATGGAGCGCATCGATAAAGGGGTGGGATGCGAGATTGGAACTGAGCCAAATGGACATAATTTGCGGAAGATCGTTTAGAGCGGCGGCTCTGATTTCCTGCATGGTTTCCGTTTGCTTTCTTCTCAATTTCCGAATATGTCGCGGATCCAAAAATCGGTTGACCAAATATGCGATGACAATGCCGAAAACTGTTTCAATGAGCCGGAAGATACCGTAATACACCGGCGGGACATCTTTCTCGCCTATCAGTATTATCAAGAAAACTACCAGGCTGATAACGATGCTGGCTTTCACTTTTAGTATATTGCACAGGTAAATGATCAGCACCACGCCGGTTATCGCCAACAAAGTGGACACTTCGAACGTTATTTGCTCGATCAAAAGGAGGGCTAAGATTCCCAAAACAGCGCCGATGAAGGTCCCGGTGACTCTTTCAATGCCGGTCTGCATAGAGTTTTGCAACGAAGACTTCATGCAGATAATAGCGGCAATGGCAGCCTGGATCCCGTCGCTAATTCCGATTAACTGGAAAAAGGCAAGGCAAATACCCACCGCGACAGCAGTTTTGATATTTCGCATACCTATCTTATATCGCGGATCGATCTGCTTTTCTCCGTTCAGCCTTTCCACGACATTCACCTTCCTTTTGTCGAAATTGGGCGATTCATGTACAGATAATACCATATTACAATTAGGGTGCGCAATCTGTGTTATATGCATGGGAAGCTTGCAGCGAAAAGGCGGTAGCGGCAATTTGGATTTTGTCGAATCGTCAGAGTTCGAAATTTACAAGAAGAATATGTAGATAAGTTTCGATAGACAGCCATTCTTATTTCACTTATATTTAGATGGGGACGACATGGAATACTTCGGACAAGCATAACAGTTCAGTTATTATCGATGGAAGCCGTCTTTTACGGGATGGGGGGATATCAATGAAAATCGGGATAATTGTATTTTCTCGAACCGGCAACACGTTGAGCGTGGCGGAAAAACTCAAGGAAGAATTGGGTGCGAAAGGGCATGATCCGGAGCTTTTGAGAGTGATTCCGGCAAGGGATGATCTGAAAGCGAAGCCGCCGATGGAGTTCAAGTCCGCTCCTACTGTGGATGGATATGACGTCTTGCTGTTTGGCTCACCGGTGTGGGGATTTCAGCTTTCCACAGTGATGCAGGCATATCTTGAGCAGTTGCCGCCTTTGGAAGGCAAGAAAGTCGGTTGTTTTGTAACCCATATGTTTCCTTTTGCCTGGCTAGGCGGAAACAGTACCATAAAACAATTTAAGCAAATATGCGAAACAAAGGGCGGAAAGGTTTTAGCTACGGGTATCGTAAACTGGTCTTCAAAAGGCCGTGAAAAAGATATTGCGATAACAGTTGAAAAACTAAGTAATATAATAGGCACTTAATCTAATGTAATGGAACCGCTTGTGCATAATATTTATTGCTGCAACTATCCCCTTTAGATGTGCAAAAATTTAGATTGTACGTACGTAGAAAGAAAAATACTCATGTAAATCTACGTACAATCTTAAAATTTGCACAGAATACCCTGAAAAATGGAAATTATCATGAGCAAATCTACGTACAACCTGAAATTTTGCACAGTTTGGTTCCGGCTGGCAAGAAAGTTGTAAAAAGTGTTGTAAAAAATGTCAGACACCAAATACAAACACCAGACAAATAGGTGCTTTTTATACATAATTGTCAATCGCAAATAGACGATACAAAGATTTAATATCCACACGCGGAGAGGGTAACGCCACATATGTCACGAGCCGTCATAAGATACGCACTATTAGTCGCAGGTTCCATAACCCTTGTACTCGGGCTCATCGGAATATTCATTCCCGTGCTGCCTACGACTCCGTTTCTCTTGGTTTCGGCCTATTGCTATTTGCGAAGTTCAAAGCGAATGTACAACTGGCTCATTCACCATAAAGTCTTGGGATGTTATATCTACAATTACCTGGAGCACAGGGCCGTTCCGAGAAAAACAAAAATAGGAGCCATAGTTTTCCTATGGCTCACCCTGTCCATATCTATTCTTCTCATCGCCAATTGGCATATTCGCGCCGCCCTGTTTGTGATAGGGGTATGCGTGAGTGTCCACTTGTTCACTTTAAAAACACTGGACTCTAAAGATCTATCCTTGAAATCCAAGGGTCTAGTTATGGAATCCAAGGACCTATCTTTACCTCTGGAATCCGAGGATCGATTTGCCTCTAAAGGATCCTAACGTGGATACGAAACCGCTTAATTGATCTGAAGAAAAGTGCTCGATCGGACGATGGCCGGGCAAATTATCGTTTAATGTCGAACTGTTATCAAATGGGACAGTTGGCATAGCACCTACGCATAAGCTGTAGGACAGGCATCCCTTCGCTCGCACAGATCGCAAGGTCTAATACTTCGTTCGTCCTTTTCCCTCTGAATACCGAATATGCCTGACACGCTTTTCTTGGGATGCATCATGAATTTGTCACTCAGTGTAACACCGATAACTCCCGGATCCAGCGCATCAAAGATAAGCGTCTGCATCTCGATGGGGATGTTGTTCTGTCCGGGGCTGAAAGAATTTGTGACATAAAGGCCGTCTTGCTCCAAATTCTTTGCAATGGATTGCATTATCCACTTGTCGGCGCGTTCGATGAATGCGGTGCCCCAATTATCAAGAAACAGCTTGTTCAGCATATTTTCCTCGGCGGCGTCCAGCTCATCGTAGCCCTTAAGAGTGGCAACAATGAAACCCAGCTCAAAAGAGCGACCAAATATATCCGGCAGCAATTCCGACTCTAAAACGATGCCGTTTTTCAGCCGGATACTCTCCTTGTCCATGCTTTCGATCTCATAGGATTCAAAAAGACATTCCATAGTAAAATGCCGATAGGCCAGCTCTCTGGTCTGGTTGAAGGTCTTCTGAAATTTAGCCGGTATGTTTTCCATATCGATGTTCATCATGCGGCCAAAAAGTTCATCAATTCCAATAACTTCAGCTACGGGTATTTTCACGATTTTTCTTTTTAGAATGCTCATACACAAGTCTCCTATTGATGAACTCTTCTATAAAAATAATCTTCCGTTAAATAATATAATGACGATCAACATTTCCATTATAGCATGGAAATGAACGAACAGGCCAGTAAATAATAGGCACAATTCTTTCGTTTTTCCTCTGCTGAAAAATTCCTTACGATTTTCATCTCATATGCTCCCTTCCTCATAGACTGTTTTTTATTTCATCTGTCTACTTTATGGGTAGCATATCCGACCCAGATCATCGTAGCTTATTTCAAAATAGAGCAGCGGCATTTCCTCCAAAATCCCAAAAACGTTGCCCCTTGGAAATAAGTTGCATTTGTTGTCAGACACTTTTTACAACTTATTAAACTTAATTGAAAAAGCAAAGAACCCGCTGCACTGCGGATTCTTGCTTTGGTACTCCGTCTGGGACTCGAACCCAGGACTCCCTGATTAAGAGTCAGGTGCTCTACCAACTGAGCTAACGAAGCATATTATAGGCTTTTTGGCGCATATTAGATTTTAGCATCGAGACAATAACTTGTCAACAAAAAAGTTGAAACTTGAAACTTGTAAAAAGAGTCTGTTGTATTTGGTGTCTGACACTTTTTACAACTAATTTTTTGCATACTTTCGGGATGGCCGGGAACTGGGCTGTGCAAAAAGTAGAGTTTTGTGTGACGGCATTGGAATTTTTATCATATATTGGAAATTAACGTGTGTTATTCGTTAGTTATACCCGGTTTATTGTATTAAAATGGATCATTTAGCAAAAGCTACACTACACAACTCCACTATAACTCCACTTTTTGCACAGTCCAGTTCATCTATGCGCATATTGCACAATTAGTTATTAAAGACTTGCAGTTTCCGCCGTAAAAAAATTTTTGTTCCTCAAATTTCCGCTAATAATACAAATCCCTTTGAAGCAAAATAATGCTCGAGGAGGGATT
>FZPS01000052.1_pt278 | contig 11088 bp, 13 predicted proteins | sample 1817821 | NCBI WGS metagenome assembly FZPS01 (sample SAMEA104158645, study PRJEB21678) | metagenome | place: Germany | collected 2015-04-21 | reverse complement strand
TTCTTATTCATTTTAGCCTTATCTGCATATTTTTCTAATATTGGAAGGATCGTATCTTGTACTTCTAAAATATCAGTTATTATCGGTAATCTTAAAAATACATTTTGAACCTTTAATTTATCTGCATAACTTAACCATTGTTCATAAATTGATAGCTGCTCATCAAAGTCCAACATTTCATCAATTGATGGAATGTTCGGATCTAATGCAGCAATCTCAATCTTGAATTTTTTATAAGCATCAACAATTTGTTTTAAATATGAATCGCTGATGTTAAAACCTTCAACATTTTTAAGAATAACACATTCAATTGATTGAGACTTAAAATCAGAGACATAATCCAACGCTCTATCAATGTTGATGATTTTTGTTATTTTACTCATATTTATCGACTCCATTCATACATAAATATCGCACCTGCCACTGAAACGTTTAAACTTTCAACAGTTTGTGTATTTATTTTAATCCTTTCATCTGCTAACGCAAGCATTCTATCGGTTATTCCTTTGCCTTCGTTGCCAAGTACAATAACTGATTTTTTCTTTTTAGAGTAATACGATTTGCCTTCCATATCGGTTGCATAAATCGAATAACCTTCTTGTTTTAACTTTAAGGTAGCATCATAGACGTTCATTCTTTCTACCATTAGGTGAAAGATTGCGCCTTTTGATGCTCTAATTGTTTTATCGTTATATAAATCTGCACTATTCTCACTTAAAATAATGTGTTTAAAGCCGAAGGCTAACGCACTTCGAAGCAATGCTCCAACATTATCTGGATCTTGAACATCTTCTAAAATCAACACTTTATCACTTTTGATTTTAAGTGTTTTTTTGTAGCATACCGCGCAAATGTTATAAGCAGTTTCTGTTGTTTTTAACTTCTCCATTAACGCTTTTGAAATTATTATACCCTCAATAGATTCATCCGTTGTAATAATCTCTTTGACACAATTCGCACGTTTTGCTTCTTCAACTAAATGCGGTCCATAAACAAGAAAAAGACCGCTAGTATCACGATATTTTTTTTGTTTTAACTTCATCCACATTTTAAATTGTTCATTGTGTTGAGATATTATCATTTTTTTCCTCTAAATAATTTTCATAAGCATCTTTTAGATCAAAACCAAAATCGATAACATTAAAATCTGTATTTTCATCAATATCAATGGTTATAATATTTTCGATTGCTTCGTTTAATAAAGGCATAAAATCAAATTTTGATTCGTAGAATTCTGCGTCTTTTGATTTTGGATTAATAACAGGGTTTCTCGGTACATAAATACTGCAGCAATCATTAAATGGTCGAATAGATATATCAAATGTATCAATTTCGTGTGCAATATTTATAATTTCTTGTTTATCGTATGTCGCAAGTGGTCGAATAATCGGAATACGTGTAACTTCTTCAACAACACGCAAGCTTGCAAGTGTCTGACTTGCTACTTGACCAATAGAGTCACCACTAATCAAAATATCTGCACCCATTTTTTCTGCATACATTTCACCAATGCGATACATCATACGACGCATAACGGTAATCGTATAACTATCCTTAACATTCATAAGTAATGCTTGATGGGTTTTTGCAAACGGAACAAAATGTAGTTTGATTTTGTTTTTAGGCATGAAAACTGAGAGTTTCTTAGCCAAATCAATAACTTTTTGAACCGATTCAAGCGGTGTCATTGGTGTTGATTCAAAATGTAGTAGTGATACATCTACACCTTGCTTTATCGCAAGAAACGCCGCTACAGGACTATCAATACCACCACTTGTCATTACAAATGCTTTACCAGCAATTCCGCCAGGAAAACCACCCATTAGTAAATGTGATTTTGTATGCATATAAACGCCATCTCTACGAATATCAATCGACAGTATGGCCTCAGGATTTTTTACATCAATAAGATATTGAATATTTACGGCACTTAATATCTTTGGTGCAATCATTTTTGTAAATTCTTGACTTGTCATAGGATATGACTTATCTGAACGTTTTACTTCGATTTTAAAACGTAAATTTTCTTGATTAAAATCTCTTAACATCATCTCTTTAGCAACCCTAATAATGTCTTCAATATCTTTGTTTGCTATATAAATAATGCTATATGAATGAATACCAGGAACTCTTTTTAATCGTTTAATAACTTCGTCCTTAATTGATTCATCCACATGAATAATTGTACGATCATGTAGTTTTTCAATTTTGACATCTAGGTCTTTAAGTTTAAACTTAATGCTCTCGTTTAACTTATTAACAAAGACTCTAATGTTTCTACCTTTTAGCATTAAATCGCCAAATCTAATTAATATTTTTATCATTTTATCACCATAATTTTATTTCCATTCTTTATTTTAACATAAAAATATAAATATAACATTTAACCACCAAAGAATTATACGCCTTTTAGCATTAAATTTCAAAAACAATTGACATTGCTTATTATATAAGGTAAAATTAATAAGCGGTAAAAAGCAGGCAAATTTCTAGATTTGATGCGATCCCTACCTTTAGGAGCCCTTAGTAACCTTTCTGCTTTAAGGTGAACAGAACATCGGGATACTCATATCACTGAACATTTGTAGTTTTTGCCCCAAATATAAAAGGAGGTAAAAATTATGTCAAGATTTACAGGATCAACATGGAAAGTATCACGTCGCTTAGGTTATTCAATCAGCGAAACAGGAAAAGAACTTAAAAAACGTCCTTATGCACCTGGTCAACATGGTCAAAGACGTTCAAAGTTATCAGACTATGGCCAACAATTACATGAAAAACAAAAAGTTAGATTTACATACGGCGTTTCTGAAAAACAATTCCACAAAACATTCCTTGAAGCTCAAAAATTACCTGGCGTACATGGTGAAAACTTTTTAAAACTATTAGAATCTCGCTTAGACAACGTTGTATATCGTCTTGGTTTAGCTCGCACGAGACAACAAGCACGTCAATTAGTTGCTCACGGCCATATTTTAGTAGACAATAAAAAAGTTGATATTCCATCATATCGTTTACAACCAGGACAAAAAGTTGCTTTAAAAGAAACTTCAAGATCTCTTAAAATTGTTGCTGAAGCTTTAGAAGCTCAATTTGCAACAGTGGACTTCGTTACTTATGACAAAGACGCTCAAGTCGGAACATTCGTAAGATATCCAGAACGTAACGAAATCTTAAACGATGTAAACGAACAATTAATTGTCGAATTCTACAACCGATAAGAAACCTAAAACATATACAGCGATGTATATGTTTTTTTATATTTATTTGGTAAAATAGCCGTTATCTAGTATAATTATAACAATTAGCAGGGGGTGTTTTATGAAAAACTATACAATAACAGATCGAAGTGTATTACTAGACTTAGATAAGCTTTACTGCAACAATGAATCTCAAGTTTTAAACTCTAAAGCGTTCTATGATATGGTTGTTCGATTTTTGAAATATTTAAAAAAACAGGACAAAATATACTATCGTGCGTTTAGAAACATCGACGCCCATACGATTGTTCGATTTTATAAAAATTTATTTGTTTGGAACTACCAAGATGTATCGCAACAATTTAAAGATATTCCGTTTTTAGAAGACCGTATTTTTATGTATCGCTTTACAGAAAACTTTTATGAGTTTTGGCGAAGATTTGAGCGATACGCTATTTTTAAATACCATACAGGTTATTCTAACACGACTTCTGCAATAGCATTAATTGAAGATTCTATGCATTTTGAAAGTCTTATTTTAAGACTCTATCGCTCGTTTGCACAAAAAATTATCTACAGAAGTTTTCCAGTATACCGTCAATTATCAAGTGGTGTCAGCGCAAGTCTTCTTATTCGTCCAAATAATTTTACACATAAAAACTTTTATCCAAAATTAAATAAGTACCAGTTTATTCAAAGTTCCTTATTAAATACACCGATTATGCTTTATTCGCATGCGAATATTCGAACAGGTGTTTATAGAGAGGTTTTTGAAAATCCACTGGATACATTAAAAATTAATAGTGACTATTTTACTTACGCTATATGGGTGGGAAACTTACTTGCCTACGTCTACTTCCATAAATCTTTGATGGGTCATGGTATTTCATTAGGCAACTTATTCGAACCCGCTCGCCATGAACAATACACGGGAAAAAAACCTAATTTAATATGCGTATTTGGCGCGAAAGATGAGCGCTTTGATGGCACATACTATAAAGATACAAAAAACAATTTATACATTGGTACTGTAAGTTTAAATCCGAAAAATGACTACTTTGGTTATTTAAAGAAAATGATTTTAACGTTACATAATTTATACATGATTGATGAAGGTTCTCTTCCAATTCATGGTGCGATGGTACAAATTACTTTCAATAATGGTAAGCGTAAAAATGTTGTCATTATGGGGGACTCTGGAGCAGGAAAATCCGAAACACTGGAAGCTTTAAGAAACATCGATGCGGATATTGATCATATGCGCATTGTATATGATGACATGGGCGTCTTTAAATTTAAAGACGATAAGCTCATTAGTCACGGTACAGAAACCGGGGCTTTTGTAAGACTTGATGATTTAGAAGCAGGCTATGCTTATCAAAATCTAGATCGCTCGATTTTTTTGAATCCTAATAAAACAAACGCTCGAGTTATTCTCCCTGTCACATATTATGACTTTATCATAGCGGATCATGAAATCGATTTATGTTTATACGCGAATAACTATGAAGATCCAAAAGAAAGCATTCGCTTATTTAACAATGTCAATGTGGCCATTGAAGTCTTTACAAGGGGTACTCGTCGTGCCAAAGGTACAACCAATGAAGTTGGTATTACTGAAACTTTTTTTGCCAATCCTTTTGGTCCGCTTCAAAGAAAAGAACATTGTGGAAAATTAATACATGATTACTTCAACCACATGTTTAATAAGCACATACCTATTGGTGAAATCTATACAAGACTTTCCATTGATGGCATGCGTGAGAAAGGTCCAAGAATGGCTGCAGAAAGCCTATTAAAACTATTAAAGGAGTAACATTATGATTGATATTATTAGCGTGTCCAAAGCGGCAACACTATCAAAAGCTAAATATCCAGATACAATCAACGCGTCCATTGGTATGTTTTATGATGAAACAGGAAAAATTGGTGGTATCCCATATGTAAGAAATTTCTTAAAAAATATAAATGCCGATTCCATACTTCCTTATGCAAGTATGGATGGTGGGCAGTTATTTAGAAATAACGTCATCTCATGGGTATTACGAGATTATGAAAAAGACATTCGAGATACAATGTTTGTTGATAGTTTCGCTACCTTAGGTGGTAGTGGCTCAATTTCGACAACTTTTTCAATTTATGGGAATCCAGGAGATGCCATACTCGTTAGTGATAATCGCTGGCAATATGAACGGTTTGCAGAAGTCGCTAAACTAAATATTTTTGAACATAAGCTTTTTGATGGCGATGCCTTCAATTTAAAAGATTTCGAATTAAAACTTGATGCTTTGACTAAAAAACAAAAACAAGTCATTGTTGTCTTAAATGATCCATGCCACAACCCTACTGGTTATACATTATCGATTAGCGAATTTGAAAAAATTGTTCAAATACTCAATAAGTATACACAAAACCAGATCGTCTTCTTATACGATATTGCATACTTAGAATATGACTTTAATGACAGCCGAGAAAAATTTAAATTAATTCCTGAACTTAAACCACACGTATTAACAATACTAGCTTTTAGTGGTTCAAAAACATTTGGTATTTATGGGTTTAGAATGGGCGCTTCTATCGCCATTTCAAAAGACGAATTAAAAATAAAAGACTTTTATAACTATATGATTGAAACGGTAAGAGGTTATTGGTCGAGTTCGCCAACAATCGGTATTGAATTGTTCAATACGGTCGTTGATAATCCTAAACCCTTCCTAGACGATTTAAATGTAATTCTAGATGTTTCTAAAAAGCGTGCTAAACTCTTTATTTCCGAAGCTAAAGAGGCAGGATTAGAAACATTACCATTTAGAAATGGTTTTTATATCATGGTCGCGTCAAAAAACCCATTAAAAGACTATGAGAAACTTCTTTTGCACCGTATCTTTGTTATTCCATTAGAACACGGTTTGAGAATTGCATTATCAAGTTTAAGTTTAGACGATATCAAAGGATTGCCTAGAAAAATCAAAAATATACTTGGTGATTCCTAATGATTCTTTGGAAAAACGGATATTTTCATACACTTATAGACGAAGAAGACATCTATACGTCTGTTTTAACTCATAACGGCGTTATCATTGACATTGGAAATGATATTAAAGTACCCAAAGATACAACGATTTATGATTTAAATGGTGGCCATGTTTATCCTGGATTTGTTGATACACATCTTCATTTAATTGGTCATGGACGAAAAATACTTACACCAAATTTAAACCTTTCAAAAGACAAATCCCACATTTTAAATCGTCTTACTTCTTTTTATAAAGAAAAAGACTTATTTATTGAAGGTTATTTTAATGTCGGTATTACAAAAGATGAGTTAGATTTTATATCAAAAGATCACTACATTATTTTAAGACATAACGATTACCATAGTTTTACTGTAAACTCTAAAGTTTTAAATGATTTATACATTAAAAGTGCAACAGGTATATTAATTGAAGATGATTCATTGAAAGTCTTGCCTATTTGGAGTAACTATCGTAAAGAATATTTAGAAGAAATGACTGAAGCTTCAATTAAAGATTTGCATAAACACGGCATTACTACTGTCTTAACAGATGACTTATCCTATTTTAATAGTTACTTAGAAACGAAGGAAATTATCGAGTCTATAACAAAAAATAAGCTTCTTAGAACTCACATGTTGATACATGAAGATATTTTAGATGACTATTTGAATGATGATGTTTCACAAAGTAATTTGATTTTTCAAAGTGTTAAAACATTTTATGATGGCACATTATCAAGTAAGACTGCACTTTTAAATGGAACCTATAAGAATACAAATACACAAGGTAGGCGCATACATACAAAAGACGATTTTATTGAGCTAATTAAAAAAGTTCGAAACCATCATTTAAGTTTATCTATTCACACAATTGGTGATCGAGCACTTGATGAAATTGTTGACTTACTTAGTGATTATCCACCTTTAGATAACACCTTTGATCGTATCATCCACGGCTCTTTAGCACATATTGATACAATTGATAAGCTTTCTAAAATGCCAGTATATCTCGATTTACAGCCACAATTTGTATCTAGTGATTTGCCTTTTATTGAAACATTATTTACACACAATCCACTTATTTATCCATTTAAAACGTATGAAAATTATAATATTCTGTACGGATTTTCATCGGATGCCCCAGTGGAAAATCCCAGTGTTGTTGAAGGTATATATGCAGCTGTTTATCGAAAAAGCAGTGAAAACGGACAATCATATGGTTTAAACGAAGCTTTAACACGCTTTAACGCACTAAAAAAATACACGTTAGACGCTTCTAAGACACTTGGGTATACAAACAAGGGGTTAATTAAAAAAGGGTATTTGGCCGATTTTAGTGTACTAAAAAAAGATATCTTAACGATATCTTCAAATGAATTTTTAAATAATGATGTTTTATTTACAATTATTAATGAACACATTGTATATAAAAAGGATGTTGAATAAATCAACATCCTATTTTTTTAATTATTTATTAGTTGTGGTTGTTCTTTTAAATCATTATAAAAATGAGCAAGTGTCACTTGGATATATGGGTATAAGAAGATAAACCCAATACCAAATGTTAGTATACACAAGATATACCAACCAATAAAGCTTAAAAGTAATCCAAACATTCTTGCTTTATGACCATTCATCATTTGTTCACTACGTTTCATCGCTTCTTGTGCATTCATCTTTGGATTTTCAGCTAATATGTAATACGTTTGACTCCATGATAATGCTTTAATAATACCTGGAACAATTAATAATAATGACCATAAAAATGTAAATATTGAAATTAACACATGAGCAACTAAACTTTCTAAAAAACTATTTTTGGCTGTATTGATAATAACATCAAACTCATCCATGGATTCTTTTCGTGTAAGTTTCAGTAAATATGCACTCATGCCAGCAGCTATCGCTCCAACAAGAAACCCTACAATAGTCACTGTCACAGCACTAATTATCAATGTTAAGATAAATAATAATGCAAATACACGCCAATATTGACCTTCCAAAGTTTGTCTTGCCATGCGTCGATAATCTGCTCTTTGTTTCATATTCGGTCTCCTTATTTATCTACAGCAGCATTCGCTAAGAATAGGAATGCTTCTGGATCAAGTGAAGCTCCACCTACTAAAGCACCATCAATATCTGATTCACTTAATAGTGCTTCAACGTTTTTAACGTTCACTGAGCCGCCATATAATATTCTAATTTCATCAGCAGCGTCATTATATAATTCTCTTAATACGCCTCTGATCGCTTTAATTGTATCGTTAGCTTGTGTTGGGGTTGCTGTTTTACCAGTTCCAATTGCCCAAATTGGCTCATAAGCAACGACAGTTTTTAATGCATCTTCTTTTGATACATCTTTATATGCTTTAATTACTTGTTCGCGTACGACAGCATCTGTAGTTCCAGCTTCTCTAATTTCTAGTGATTCACCAACACAAACAATCGGGATTAACTGATGAGCAATCGCAGCCTTTACTTTTAAGTTTACAGTTTCATCCGTTTCGTTATAGTACGCTCTTCGTTCACTATGCCCTAAAATTACATAAGTTACACCAACTGTTTTAATCATGTTTGGTGATATTTCGCCTGTGTATGCACCTTCTTCGAGATAATGCATATTTTGAGCACCGATTCTTAGGTTTTCGCCTTCGCGTTTTACTAAGTCTCTTAAGTAAATTGCTGGTGCACAAATAACTGTATCTACAGCATCTTTACTTGGCACATCTAAGTTGACTCTGTATATAAATTCAAGCGCATCATCCTTGACTTTATACATCTTCCAGTTACCAGCGATAAGTTTTTTTCTACTCATGATATCACCCTAAAATAGAAGCAACATCTTTGATCGCTTCTTCTGCGCGGTTTCCTTTCGCTACGATGCGTACGTTTGTTCCGTAAGGAATCGCTAATGACATTAAACCTAAAATTGATTTTAAGTCAACGACTTTATCGCCGTAATGTAGTTCAATGTCAACTGCATATTTAGAAGCAGTGTGTACTACTTTTGCTGCTAAAGATGCATGAAGACCTGTAGTACTTTTAATCATAATTTCTTTTTCCATGTATGTCTCTCCTCTTTTTTTTAAAACATTGGTGGTGTACTAATCCATAATACTTTCGCGTTATGCTGAGATGTGTTTAAAATATAGTGTTCTTTATTTGCTGAGTAATAGAAAGTTTCACCTTTTCTAATTATATGTCTCTTTTTATTATACACAAGTGTAATCTGTCCTTCCAGTACATAGCCAAATTCTTCACCTGGGTGTGGGTCATCAATTTCTGATTGACCGCCTGGAGCAATTTCTATAATGATTGGCTCCATTTCATATTTTAACGCATTCGGTACAATCCAACTAACCATATGCTTTAAATCTTCGTTTTCTTTTATATAGAAGTCATCTTTTTTGAAAACAACTGTTTGATCTTCTTCAATTGAGAAAAATTCATGTACATCTGTCCCGAGTACTTCAAGGATGGAAAACAATGTTTGCATAGAGGGTGATGTAAGATTATTTTCCAATTGTGAAATATAACCTTTTGTTAATTCTAATCTATTGGCAAGTTCTTCTTGAGTCAAGTTGTTGCCTAGGCGTAGTTCGCGAATTTTTTTACCTAAATCGATCATTTATCTTTAACACACTCAATACCTGGAAGTTTTTTACCTTCTAAGTATTCTAGTGACGCTCCTCCACCTGTTGAGATGTGAGTAAATGCATCTTCTAGACCGAATTGAATTACCGCAGCAGCTGAGTCGCCACCACCGATAATTGTAGTTGCTTGATCTTTGATAGCACCGATTGCTTTTGCAACTTCTAGTGTACCATTTTTAAAACGTTCAAACTCAAATACGCCAACAGGTCCATTCCATACAACGGTCTTAGCATCCTTAATTATTGACTTAAATAACTCAATTGTTTTTGGTCCAATATCCATACCCATTTCATCTGCTGGGATTGCATCAATTGAACGAACATTTTTTTCTGATTCTGGATTGAATTCTTTTGCGGTAATAACATCTGTACCTAGTACAATTTTACCTTTTCCAAGTTCTAATAATTCTTTAGCTAAGTCAACTTTGTCTGCTTCAAGTAAACTTAAACCAACTTCGTGACCCATAGCGTAGAAGAATGTATAAGCCATACCGCCACCGATTAACACTTTATCAGCAACTTTTAATAAATTTTTGATAACTTCGATTTTATCAGATACTTTAGCACCACCTAAAATTGCCACAAATGGTCTTTCAGGATTTTCTAATGTACCACCGATAAAGTTGATTTCTTTTTCAAGTAAGAATCCTGCACCAACTTCTTCTAAGTTCGATGCGATACCAACGTTTGAAGCGTGTGCTCTATGGGCTGTACCAAACGCATCGTTTACGAAGACTTCTCCAAGTGATGCCCAGTATTTGCCAAGTTCAGGATCATTTTTACTTTCTTTTTTGCCATCAAGATCTTCAAATCTAGTGTTTTCAAACATTAAAACATCGCCAGATTTCATAGCGTTAATAGCGGTTTCTAATCTTTCGCCCCGCGTTTCATTAATGAAAGTAACAGGCTTAGCTAGTAATTCGCTTAATCTTTCAGCAACAACAGCTAAACTGTTTTTAACTTTATCCGCTTCATCTTTTATGCGCCCTAAGTGTGAGAAGATGATTGCTTTACCACCATTTTCTAAAACGTAGTTAATTGTTGGTAATGCTTGAACAATTCTATTTTCGTCAGTGATTTTTCCATCTTTTAATGGAACATTAAAATCAACACGAATTAAAACTTTTTTGTCTTTTAAATTTAAGTCTCTAACTGATTTTTTTGCCATGATTAGCCTCCTATTTTTGTAATCGTTTCGTCGTTATAATTATATCATAAT
>FZPS01000018.1_pt516 | contig 11088 bp, 10 predicted proteins | sample 1817821 | NCBI WGS metagenome assembly FZPS01 (sample SAMEA104158645, study PRJEB21678) | metagenome | place: Germany | collected 2015-04-21 | reverse complement strand
CCAATACTTTGGTTAACAAGGATGTGCCTCCAAACTGCCTTGCAGCGGGCAACCCCATGCGAATTATTCGGGAGGACATTGACTGGGAACATTAAAATAAAGAAATCCTTTGCCTGTGAGCCTGGTTTGGCCGTTCATAAGCAAAGGATTCTGCATCTGATGCATTAAATTTCTGGCATTTCGAGTTCATTTATCAAATTATTCAACTTTAATATCTGCGCTGTTTTCCCATAAACCGTGAATATTGCAATAACTTATTGCGTATAACTTACCTGATTTCTTTAACTTAACCTGTGTGATGCCTACGGGTTCTGTAAAGGCATCGAATTCTCCATGGGCGGAAAAGTTAAATGTGGCCAGTTCCACCGGGAATTTGCCGCCTTCCTCTACGTAGAACACCTTAAACCATGCAATATGGTGCTCGAGCGTATTTGGGTGCTTTATGGCATCACCGATGGAAATCTTCAGTTCAAAAGCCTCGTCTGTCTTTACGCTCTCAGGTGCATGTATGATCGGTACATGCTTTTCACCTTTCCAGTCACCTGTTTGCAGAAATTTTCCTAATCCAGCCATTCAACATACCTCCTTATTTATCGTCAGCTTATGCAAATTATTATTTACTGTTGAATTAATAAACGCTGTGCACCTTATTCAAACGATTAATTAACCTATGATTAATTTTTGAATTATTGGATACTCAGGGAAAAAACTGATATAATAAAAAAAATTAATCTGTGTCTGTAGTATGATGTTGAATAAACTAATATAAGTGTAGTTGGAGGATTTCGCTATGATTACAGATGTCATAAATAAAAGAAATGTGTATGATGTTTTAAAAGAGCGCGGTTATATAGCTCAAGTAACCCATGAAGAGGAAGTCAGAGATCTGCTCGGCAGGGAATCGATTACTTTTTATATTGGGTTTGATCCCACTGCGGACAGTCTTCATGTCGGACACTTCATCCAGATTATGGTTATGATGCATATGCAGCGTGCCGGTCACAGGCCTATTGCCTTGATAGGCGGTGGAACAGGCATGGTTGGAGACCCTTCAGGAAAAACCGATATGCGAAAAATGCTTACAAAGGAAACCATAGAATACAATTGCCGTTCATTTAAGAAACAGTTCTCCCGTTTTCTGGATTTTTCTCAGGAGGACGGAGCCATAATGGTTAATAATGCAGACTGGCTGCTTGATCTTAAATATGTTGATTTCCTTCGTGAAATAGGAATACATTTTTCCGTAAACCGCATGCTTACAGCTGAAGCCTTTAAGAGCAGGCTGGAGCGCGGCCTGTCTTTTCTGGAATTTAACTATATGCTGATGCAGAGTTATGATTTTCTGGAGTTGTACCGCAGATATAATGCTAGGCTGCAGTTAGGCGGAGATGATCAATGGTCCAATATTATAAGCGGCGTGGATCTGATACGCAGGGTGGAAGGCGTACCGGCCTATGGCATGACATTCCAGCTCCTGACTACCAGTGAAGGCAAAAAGATGGGCAAGACCGAATCAGGCGCTCTCTGGCTAGATCCTGAGAAGACTTCCCCTTATGACTTTTACCAGTACTGGAGAAACGTAGATGACGCCGATGTTAAAAAATGTCTTGCGCTTTTGACCTTCCTGCCTATGGAGGAAGTTGAAAGACTGGGAAATCTTAAGGATGAAAAAATAAATGATGCCAAGAAAGTATTGGCATATGAAGTGACTAAAATTGTACATGGCCGGGAAGAAGCGGAAAAGGCCAAATCAGCAGCAGAAGCGCTTTTCGGGAAAGGCTCCGTGGATGCAGATGTGCCTGGTACTATAATTACTAAAGACCAGTTTCTGAAGAACAATAATATTATAGATTTATTAGCCCTTGTAAAGCTTATCCCCTCCAAAGGGGAAGGACGCCGGTTAGTTCAGCAGGGCGGGATTTATCTTAACGATGAACGAGTTGATTCCATTGACTATACTGTAACCGAAGCTGACTTTAAAGACGGCAGCCTTATGATTCGAAAGGGAAAGAAGGTTTATCACAAAGTAACCATAGAATAATAAGTGAAATAAAAAACAAGCGCTCCAAAAAAGGAGCGCTTTATTATGGACTGAAGCTTTTGTATTCAATAAGGTTTAATAACTTCTGCGCCGGCCTCCGGTCAGTAACATGAGCCTGAAGAGCTGCATAACGGCCATTAGCGTGGCTGCAACATAGGTTAAGGCGGCAGCGCTTAATACTTTTTTAGTGTGCCCCGTTTCATCCCTGTGGATGATGCCTCCTCTTTCCAATGCTGCAATGGCACGGTTGCTGGCATTGAATTCAACAGGCAGAGTTACCAGCTGAAACAGAACAGCCAGGCTGAACCCAAGTACACCTATAAGTGCCAGGTTGGGCAAGCTTAAAACCAACCCCAATATAAGCAGGGGAAGTGCCAGCTGTGATCCGATATTGGCCACCGGAACCAGGGCATTTCTGAATTTTAAAGGGACATATTCATTTGCATGCTGTATTGCATGGCCTGCTTCATGGGCTGCAATGCCTAAGGCAGCCAGGGAAGATGAGTTGTATACTTCAGGTGAGAGCCTGAGGATTTTTGAACGGGAATCATAGTGATCGGTAAGCCGGCCTCTGCCCTGTTCAACTCTTACATCGTAGATTCTGTTTTGGCGCAAGATTTCCTGGGCGGCCTGGGCACCGCTGAATCCGGTTTTTGACGGCACTCTGCTGTATTTATAATAAGTAGACTGTACCTTTGTCTGAGCATACATTGCCAGTATAATTGCGGGTATCAGCAAGATATAGGTAGGATCAAAGTAAAGCGGGAATAACATGAAACCTGCTCCTTTCATATATGATATTTATATGATTCAATTACATATTATTGATGCTTAACAAAATATAATAACTAAATGTTCTCTTTCTTTTCAAGTATATTTTAGCATAACACAGACCGAAAGTCAAGGAAGGTCAAACTAAAGCTTTAGTCTTTTCACCCGGGGAGGAGGGGTATTTAAAGGGTCGTACTCATCATAAACCATGGGTATTCCCAGCCCTTTGGCATACATTTCGTTGGTGGTCATAAGATCCTCCCGGTTCACCTGGGAAATTGATGTTTTGCCAAGGGCTTTGATGCCTTCACCCATTTCCAGTTTGCAGGATTCGAAAAAGTTTTGTAAAGATTTTGCACCCAATTCAATATCAAACTTGTCAGACATGCCTTTACCATACCAGGTTAAGGAGGTAGGGGGTTCAAAGGGCAGAGTCTTGTGGAGCTGGTTATGAGCAATGGCTACCAGGGCTGCGGCTCCTACCTGGCAGGCATCAGCACCCAGGGCTTTTACTTTCAAAGCGTCTCCGGGTGTACGGATTCGGCCTGAGGCAATGAGGGAAACCCGATCCCGAAAGCCGTGCTTCTCCAGCCACCTTGCTGCCCTGTGTATGGCAAAAACAGTCGGGACACCAAAATCATCCTGCAGTATTGGCGGAGATCCCTTGGTGGCTGCTTCAGCTCCGTCCAATATGATAAAATCTACATCGCTGTTGCAGATCCAGCAGAGATCTGCTTCCAGATACTTGCCGGCTGCAATCTTTACTCCGATAGGAACTCCGCCGGTAATATTGCGCAGCTTATCCACAAGGTTTTTTAACTCCTCCGGTCTTTGCACTTCCGGCTGTCGTGAATATGTAATTAAATCCTGCCCTTTTTGAATTTTAAATTCTTTGCGCAGCTCAGGGTTTATTTGTTGGGCTTTCATTATAAATCCCACCCCTCCGTATGAACCCTGACCCAACTGGATTTCCACTGCATGGCATTTTCGAATGATATCATGGGGTTTAGGCCAATTGCCCCTGTCGTACTGGAACATTATTTTATCTGCCAGGCCTAAAACTTCCGGCACAGTGGCCCCTGCACCGGTGTTGAAAACCACACCGGCAGCACCGCATCCCTTGGCCATGGCAATTTTAACCTGTTTGCTCAGCGCAACTCCATAGGCCATCGGCGCCAGCATCATGAAGTGATTAGTATGCAGGGGCTTTTTTGCATATTTTCCGATGGTTATTGAGAAATCAATGTCTGTATCTACTTCAGTGGGCAAGGTGTCTATCTGGGCGATATTAAACTTCAAATCATCCAGACCGGGAAATTGATTTACTGGCCCCATAGGTCTTTCTATCATCTTTCCTTCATTTGCCCTGAGCTCGGTTTCCAGTACCACCCGGGGCCCTATGCGCATTGTTGAAGTTACTGCTTCAGCCAGATTGTTGTCATAGTTTACATTGGTTATAGTTTTCAAAAAACTGTTAAAAATTTTATTAACAGCTAAGTGGCCCAGATATTTGATTCCCAGAACTCCAAGAATTCCGGCGGCTCCAATGACTCCTGCCGTTATTAAAATCTTTTCAGCTTCCTTATTTTTACGAACGGCCAGGGCTGCAATCTCAGCAGCCAGCTGTTTTTCCAGGGCAGACTTTTGTATATTCAAGTTTCATGCAACCTCCCATAATCTTGCTCCTATTAGTATGGGAATGTGTAAAGATAATCATACTCGAGCAGCTTAAGTAATAAATCTTTTATAAGAAATGTTACTTTTTTGTGACTAATATTTACAATTGGGGCATAGGAGTTTCACTTTTTCCCATTGCTGCCTTATGATATAATTATGTCCATGTAATACATGTGTGTTTTGAAATAAAGGAACTGTTTGAACATCTGCCTCAGGGAAAGTTTAAAGTATTTAAATAGTTAGTTTGGGGGAATATATAATGAAAATCAATTTTAATAAAAGGCTTGTAAGTATTCTGCTATGCTTAATGCTGATTGGCTTGCAGGTTTTTGTTCCGGACGTAATTGTCCATGCCCAGGAAGAGTTAAAGGTTTCGACCGAAATAACCGGCCTGACTGTCCTTATCAATAATGAACCTTATGTCGCAGCTATGAGCAATTATTCTGTTAAATATCAGCTGACTAATAACAGCAGTTCTGAGATGAAGGATATTCAGATTTTTGAAAGAGCGCCGGGGGCAGGTGATTTCAAGCAAATTTATATCAGCGGGAAAGCAAGTCTTCAGAATGGTGAAAGCCTGACAGCCATAGGAGCCTCCATAAAAGCGGATCCTGAAGACAGTCCTGCGGCAGTGGAATATAAAATTGTATATACCATAGAGGGACAGGAACGGACATCTATTCAGGGGTATACCCCGGTTCATATTATTCAGACCGACTTCAGGGTAAATTACACCGCCAGTGTAAGCGGTCCGGTATTTAAAGGAGAACAGGTAACCTTAAAGGCCGAGGTGGAATCCGTCTCCAATGTGACCCTTTATAATATTACCGTTACCGACACGGATTTGGGAGAAGAAATCGGAATTATAGATGTACTTGAGCCGGGCAGAAAAGCAACGGTTCAAAAAACCCTTTCCCTTGAAAAATCCACTTTAGGGAATCTGGACATAATTTTCGATGATCCTGTGGGTGTTTCCCAGCCTGTGAGAAAGCACGTGAAAACCGATCTTGTGATACAGGTAAGAGAGGATGCCCCGGTTTCATCCCTGAATGTCAGCGGTAATACTAAACAACGTCTGATACCCGGGCCTGCCCAGGTGGATTTTGAACTTATAATCAAGAATACCGGAAACACACAATTGAATGATCTTAAATGCTTGGACTGGAACGGAAAGGAATTGCATACTCAGAAAGAACTTAAACCGGGTGAAGAAATTACAGTAACCTTTGCAGGCAAAATAGAGCCTGAAGAGACTTATGATGTACTGGTACAGGCCAGGGTAGAAAACAGTCTTCAGCAGATTCAGTCCAACTGGTCCTTCAGGTTGGGGAAACTGGAACCCAAAGTAGAAATTCAGCGAAAGCTTTCTGTTGAAGAAATAAAAAAAGGAGAGCCTTTTGAACTGGAGTATGTACTTCGCAACATCGGTAATGTAGAACTTTTGGATATAAAAATCAGCGAAACTTCATTCGGAGAAGTCACCACTCTGGATAAACTGGCTGTAGGCCAGGAAGTAACCTTCAGCAAGGAACTTGTGCTAAACGAAAGTACATTCAGCAGAACCATACTGACTGCCTTGGATGCAGAAACAGAAAAAGAATACAGCTATGAGTCTGCCGATATGGGATTTGTGGTAGGCGGCCAGGGAGAAGGGGTTCCCCTGCAGGCCTTGTCCATAATACTTCAAACGGAGCAGGAAACTTTGAACAGGCCCGGTTCTGTTGAAATGGAATGCATTATAGAAAATACGGGTCAGGAACCGCTGTATAACCTGATACTAACCTTAATGGAGCGGGAAATGGTAATCGATAATATTGCGGTTTTGGAACCCGGTGAGAAAAAAACCATTTCCATACCTGCCGTTCGTATTGAAGAAACGGAGATATTCTGGGTGGCAGCCAACGGGCTGGGTGCAGATCACCAGAAATTTACCGCAGAAAGCGAGCCCCTTACCATAACCTTGTCGGAAAGCGGTCTTTCCGGTCAGTTCAGTATATTGAGGACAGTACTGATTGTTATCATACTATTGTGTATACTGGTAATTGGTGTGCTGGTTTATACTTTGAGAGACTCCATTAAACTTCCCTTCCGGAAAAGAAAAGATGATATCCGCAGAAGATAAAAGGAGGCTTTTCGAATTTGTTGACAGCAAAGGGAAGCCAAGGGGGATGATCATGAGCAGTGAAAACGAAGAGATTCAGCTGATAGAAGAGGCAAAAAAAGGCGATCTTGCTGCCTTTGAAAAACTGATATTGTCCTATGAAAAGATGATATACAACTACTGCCTGCGCATGACCAACAGCCGGGAAGATGCAGAGGATCTGACTCAGGAGGTTTTTATAAGGTTATATAAAAGCCTTAAAAGGTTCAGAGGCCGAAGCAAGTTTTCCACTTATGTCTACCGGATAGCCCATAATATTTGCATTGATCACTATCGTAAGTCAAAGGTGGGCATCATTTTCTTGTCTCAGCCTAAAAACTCAGAAGATGACCGGGAAATGGATTTGCCGGCAGGTGAACCGTCTCCGGAAGAAACAGCACTTCAAAAAGAACAGCAGGAGTTGCTGCTTCAATGTATTGCGCAGCTCAAACCTAATTACCGCACGATTATAGTCCTGCGGGAAATACAGGAGCGCAGTTATGAAGAAATTGCAGAGATTCTGAACATGCCATTGGGCACTGTTAAATCCCATCTCAGACGGGCGAGGACAGCTCTTCGGGAAGCAGTCCGTCCACTTTTGAAAGGAGGCGATGGACATGCGTTGTGATAACTATAAAAAGTGGATTAACGATGCTCTGGATGGAACCTTATCCGAAAAGCAGAAACTTGAGTTTGAAAAGCACCTGGATTCTTGTTCCGATTGTGCACGGGAAACGGAAGAAGGATATAAGCTAAAGCAGCTTTTGCGTAATGTGGCGGAAGCAGAACTGCCTTCTGACTTTAAGAAAAAGCTGCACAGCAGGCTGCTCCTGGCACAACAGGAGGAAAATGAAGGCAGAAAACCCTGGATAAAGTGGACGGCAGGTTTGGCAGCTGTATTTGCATTGGTGTTTTCCATATATAAATTCCTTAATATTGCTGGAGTCCCGCAAAGAGGCAATGAAGGCATGTATGATTATCAAATAGCTGTTGATGATTCAAAGCAGGATCCGTCCCCTGCTGCCGGTTCACCGGATGGACATGATGAAAATCCGGAAGAGTATTTTGGCGAGGCAAATTATTATACAGAAGATGCCGAAGATAATGGAGACATATCCATAGAAACTGAAGGAATTGATAACGGCTTGATCTCTGAAGGCAGGAATGCTGAATCAGAGGTAGAATCAGAGGTAAAAAGCGCCGATTATCATTTATATATACTCCATACTGCAGATACTGACGATATTATCAATCAGATTACTGAATTGACTGATATATTTTCAGCAGAGGTTATAACAAAACAGGCTGATTTGGTTACCCTGAAGTTTTACCGGGAGGACCATACAGAACTGAATACCTTTCTGGTAAGATTGTCAGAACTGGGCAGATTAGAGCCGGACAAGCCGATCTATGGAGCTGACACCATAAATATACACATTGAAAGAATAGGTACTGTCGAACCTTGAAAATGATATATTTTCCATAAAAAATCTATATAAAGGGAATAAACCATTTGGTTCCTGTGAATAATATACTTAACAAATTATGGGAGGACAGATTAAATACAGAAGGAGGAACCAAGTTATGGCAAGGGAAGAAGCTCTTATGGAAAATATAGCAGGGACAGACAAAAGTGAATTGCATCCGGACCTGGTGTCTATTATGAAAGAGGAGGTCGGAAAAGCCAGACAGAACAGAATACCCATCATAAGGGCCTTTGATGAAATTGCCCGCCGTTCAGGTTTAAAAGCTAATACAATCCGTAATTATTACTACCGTTATCTGCATGTAAGTGATGAGAAGGAACATGTAAGTACGGAAAATTCGGTGCCTCTGCAGGCCGGTGAAGAAGCCATCGGCAGACCCTTTACCGAAGAGGAAACCAGGGCAATGATGAGAGAAATGCTGATTTCTCAGGCAAGAGGTGAATCTGTTCGCAGCTGTGCCAATCGATTAGGTAATGGCAGCAAGAGAATGTTAATACGGTACCAGAACAAATATCGCAGCATTATTGCCAGAAAACCTGAATATGTAGAAGACGTGATCAGGGAACTGGAGGCGGAAGGTATACCCTGTTATAACCCATATACACGTAAGAAAGCTTCCAAAGCGGGAAAAAACAAAAATATATCGGCAGGCAAAATGGCAGATGCACAGCCTGCTTTAAGCGGAGGAGAACAGCTGGTGGATTGGATTAGTGAGTTTGTTTCCAATATAAACAGTATACCGCTGAGTTCTATACAGGATTTTTTCAAGGGTCTTCGGGATCTTTCCGTTCTTGCCGCAGGAAACCGCAGCTATATAAAGCGGATGGAAAAGTATGAGCAGCAGGTTGAAAAACTGAATAATCAGGTTCTCTTGATGGAGGCCGGTTTGAATAAAAACCGCAGTGATAATCAGCTGCTTGGCAGCAAACTGAATGAGTTGACCGAGATTAATCAAAAATTTCTGAATCTATCAGATGCCGAGAAGCTTTCAACGCTAACAGAATATCTGTCGGAATTGGAATCCTGTTTAAACAGGCAGGCTGCTGATTAAAATCATTTTAACTTAATATTTGCCAATAACCTGACAAAGGCGAAATAAATACCGGCGCAGAAGAGGAGGCCGGTAATTTTTTTTGTTTATGAGACGGAAACCATATAAAGAAAAAAAGGGGCAGGAATAAATGATGCTCTTGTAGAATATATGTTCCAATATACTCGATAATCCATATAAATGAAGTTGTTGATGAAATGCATACAGCAGGAGGTACAGGCAGATATGCATGAAGGTCACAGGGACAGACTTAGAAACCGCTTTCTGGCAGAAGGACTGGATAACTTTAACCAGCATCAAATACTGGAACTTTTATTGTTCTATACTATACCCAGAAGGGATACCAACCCTATAGCCCATAATCTAATTAAACAATATGGTTCCCTGCCTGCTGTCCTGGAAGCAGGATACGAGAATCTTACCAAGGTTTCCGGGCTCAGTCACAATACAGCTGTTTTCCTGACACTGCTTCCGGAACTGTGCAGACGTTATCTTAAAGAAAAATGGGGCGATAAGCCGGTTCTTAACAGCTCAGAAAAGGCGGGCAAATATGCTGTCACCCTGTTCTACGGCAGGCAGTACGAGGTCTTTTATGCAATCTGTATGGATTCACAGAACAGGGTTAACTATGCAGATTTGGTACATGAAGGCACTATAGATTCTGCGCCGGTATATCCCAGAGTGATTATAGAATCTGCATTGCGACATAAGGCAACGGGCATAATACTGGCTCATAATCATCCCGGAGGCAGTCTTAAACCGTCTTCTGCTGATATAGATGCTACGAAAAGGATTAAGGCTGCATGCGAAACCATATCCGTCCGGGTTGTAGATCATATTATAGTGGCCGGAGATCAGTATTTCAGTTTTGCAGATCGGGGGCTTATATAAATTGTCAATATTTCGATTTATTCACACTGCAGATATTCATTTAGGCAGTTTTTTGCATATCAGCGATATGGAAAAGCATCCAAAACTTAAAGAGCTCAGCCGGAAAGCAACTTACCAGGCTTTTGAGAATATATGCAATATTGCTGTTGAAAACAAAGCTGCTTTTATTTTAATTTCAGGCGATTTATATGACAGGGAAGCCAGGTCGGTGCGTGCAAACCGGTTCTTTGTGGATGCCTGCAGGAGGCTGGAAAAAGAAAGGATAAGGGTATTTGTAACAGCCGGCAATCATGATCCTGCTAAAGAATATAAGGAGCTTTTCCGATTGCCCGACAATGTTTACGTTTTTTCTGCTTCTGAACCTGAACTGATTTTAGTTAACGATACAGGCGGTGAACCGATAGCAGCCGTGTCAGGTCAGTCTTACGGGGAAAGGTGGGAGAGGTCTCCTCTGCATGCACACTATCCGGTTTCCGATGCCGATGTGTTTCGCATTGCCATGCTCCATACCCAGCTGGAAGCCGGCAAAAGCAATTATATACCGTCTTCCCTCAGCGAAATGGCGGATAACCCTTCCTTTGATTATTGGGCTCTGGGCCATATCCACAAGCCCCAGTTGCTTCGGGGGGAAAAGCCCGTTATTGCATATGCCGGTGCTCCCCAGGGAAGGGATTTCGGCGAGCAGAATATCGGAGGCTGTTGGCTGGTTGAGGTAGATCAGGCTAAGGTGGATTCGTTTACCTATTGGGCGACTTCTCCTGTGGAATACCAAACTCTTCAGATTGATATAGGCTGCCCGGAGCTTAAAGATGCGGACAGCCTGGATGAACTGGGTGATTATATGCTTTCCTGTGCCCGGGACAGGCTGAGTAATGGCAGAAGACGCCCGGATTTTGATAACCGGGGTGCTAATTACCGGCTCAAGTACGCCTTAGATGATATACAGCTTAAAGGTTGCATTCTGCGCTGGGAAATTGTCGGCCGTGGAAATCTCCACTCATACCTGATGAATGACAAACAGGGCAGTGAA
>FZPS01000179.1_pt87 | contig 11089 bp, 11 predicted proteins | sample 1817821 | NCBI WGS metagenome assembly FZPS01 (sample SAMEA104158645, study PRJEB21678) | metagenome | place: Germany | collected 2015-04-21 | reverse complement strand
ATGACGCTCATGCCGCTGCCTCTGTAGTTTAAGACTTCACCAGCAATCTCTTCAAGAACCTCAACCGGCATCATGGCAGGACCTGCTGAAAAATTATAAATTCTGTCGTATTTCATCTGTAACACTCCAATCCTTTCAACTTGTTTTACCTTCAATATTATATAAGATAATATGTTATGTGGTTGCCGTTAAAATTCTAATTAATTGGTACCTTTGAATAAAAACTTAACCTAATAAATTCTATATTGATTTAACATTTCCTTTTTTTTAATAAAAAATCCTTCCTTCAATTTCAATCAAAGCTTTGACTATTTCATGGTGTTTTATTGTACATTATATCACTATATCTAATAAACCGGAAAAGTTGATGCGTTATTTTGTAATTGTAACGCTTTTTCTTTACATTTATTAGGTTATAAACCTTAACTTTTGCTACTACAATTGTGAAAAAAACACTCCTTCCCACTGCCTTATGCAGTATGAAAGAAGTGTGTAAACGAGTATGAGGTAATTGCATGCTCATACTTTAAACTTTTCGATAATTGCCTGAAGCTTTTGTGCCAAATCCGACAGCCTGTCACTGGCGTTTGCAATTTCCTCAATGAAGGCAGTCTGCTCTTCTATAGATGCTGATATTTCCTCGGTTGCAGCGGAATTCTCTTCCGCTATTGCAGAGAGGTTTTGCAGGGTATCGATTATGACATTTTTCATGTTTTCAATTTCCTGGCCGGAAGCATTGAGTTCCTCAAGAACTTCCAGCGTGCTTTCCATCGCTTCCTCTATCAAGATGTATTTATCCTTGTTTTTCATTACACTGTCAGTTTGCTCTTTTGTTATTTCAGATACTCGCTCCATAGTTTTTACGGCATGCTGGGCATTGCTTTGCAGTTCTTTTACTATTTCGTCAATTTCCTTTGTAGATTTGGAGGACTGCTCTGCTAGTTTTTTTATTTCCCCTGCCACGATTGAAAAGCCTCGTCCCATTTCTCCCGCTCTTGCCGCCTCTATCGCAGCATTTAGTGCCAGTAGATTGGTTTGTTCCGCTATGGAGGCAATTACATTGCTGGCTTGTCCGATTTTGCTGGAGCTTTCATGAGTTTTTAATATGCCTTCTGATATTTCTTTTGCTACCTCATTGCTCTCCTCTGTCACTCTCAGCAAGTTGTCAATTTCCTTCAATCCCTCTTCAACGACATCTCTAACCTTATTCGAAGCTGAATTTACATTGCCCAAATGCTCCTGGTTTTTTTCGACACTCTTGCCCAACAGGACCGCCTTTGACGAGCCTTCCTGGACATTTTCCGCTTGGTCTGCAGCGCTGTTTGCTATCTGCTCTACTGTCTTCGATACTTCTTCCGCAGCATCGGCAGATTGCTGTGTAGATGCAGAAAGTCTTTCTGCTGCAGCAGTTACCTCGGCCGCATAATCATTGATTTGACCGATGATATCCCTAAAGCTGTTGGTTATGGTCTGCATCGCCGTCGCCAGTCTCCCTATTTCGTCCTTTTTTCTAAGATGCACCTGTGCAACATCCTGGGTAATATCAAGGGATGCTATTTTTTCGGAATGCCGTGCTATATCCACAATTGGATTGGCTATCGCATTGCCTATAAAATATACGACGACAACGCTGATCAGTAAAATAATCATATTTGCCGCATCAACAGCCAACAAATACAGCGCCTGTTCAGCATAGTCGACAAGGGCTGCACCGGCTCTTTGACTTGCAATATAGCCCAAAGCTAAAGATGAAATCACTACCAGCACGGAAAAATAAACGATAAGTCTCGTCTTAATGCTCTTCACAGTTTATCTCCCCTTTAATATAGGATTCACAAAAGTTATGGCCCGGTGAGATATTTCATCTCCTGATGGTCTTCTAAGCTTTGGGTTGCTCGTGTAGGCGCTGTCTTTTTTTTATTATCAGTGCTTAAACTTTGCTCCTAATCATTTTTACATTTGTCAAGGAGAATTTCGATTTTCTCTGCCGGCATGGGCCTGCTAAAAAAATATCCCTGCCCCAAATTGCAGCCAAATTCCTTGAGATACATTAATTGCTCCTCGGTTTCTATTCCCTCTGCCACTACCGTTAAACTCAGGCTTTTTGCCATCGCAATAATTGATTTTACCAGGTTTTGTCTCTTGGAAAATTTTAATAGGCCGTCTATGAAAATCTTATCTATTTTTAATTTGTCCAGCTCAAACTGGTCTATCTGGCCGAGGGATGAAAAGCCCGCTCCGAAATCATCCATGGAGATTTTAAAGCCGGCTTCTTTAAGATGCCTGATGTTTTTCACAATCGTCCTAATATCCCCTGAAGATACGCTCTCGGTTATCTCCAATTCTATCCTGGTTGGCTTGACGCCGTACTCTTTAACAATTTCCATGACTCTTTTTGAAAAGTCGAGCTGCTCCAATTGTTTTACCGAAACATTGATCGCCACCGGCAAAATACGGTAGCCTGCTTGGTCCCATGATTTAATTTGTTTGCATACCTGCCTCAGCACCCATTCTCCGATGTAAATTATATATCCGGTTTTTTCTGCCAGTGGAATAAACTTATTCGGTGCCACATTGCCCAAGACGGGGTTTTTCCATCTAAGCAGGGCCTCTATCCCCACAGTATTTTCGGGATCATTTATATCGAATATGGGCTGATAATGGACGCTGAACTCGCCATTTGTCACTGCTCTTGTCAGGAGATTTGCTATATAAAATTTCTCCTCGATTTCCCGCGTCATTTCTCTCGAATAAAAGGATATTTTCTCTTGAAGTCGGCCTTTTGATTTATACATGGCTGTCTCTGCATACCTGATTAAGCTTCCCGCATCTTTGCTGTCATCAGGATATCGGCTGATTCCGATATTTGCCGACACATTTAAAAGCGTATTTTCAATAATAAAAGGCCTTTTTATGTTTTCCAGGAACTCTTTCGCCACACTTTTCACGTCTTTTTCCCTGCACAGTACCGCAAACTCATCTCCGCTGCATCTAGAAAGTATATAACCGTCCTTCATCAAAAGCCGCAGTCTTTTTGACAGCTCTACCAGTAATTTATCTCCAACATGATGGCCGAGGGAATTGTTGACATCTTTTAGGCCTTCAATATCTATGAAGATGATTGAAAATTGTTCAGAATCTGTGCTGTTTTTGATTTGGCTATCTACCAGTTTGAAAAAATAGTCCCTGTTGTACAGTCCAGTTAAAATGTCTTTTTGCTGTAGTTCGGCCATCCGCCTGTCGATTTTCTTTTTTTCAGTAAGGTCTTTGAATATACCTACATAATGTGTTGTATTGCCAAAATTATCTTCAATGCTGCTTATTGTCAGCCACTCGGAATATATCTCACCCTTCTTTGTCTTATTCCATACCTCACCACTCCATTTCCCTTCCCCAGTCAACTCATTCCACAGGCTCGTATAAAAGGACTTGTCCTGAATTCCTGATTTTAGGATATTCATATTTCGGCCCTTTATTTCTGATAGCGGATATCCGGTTGTTTTTTCAAAGGCTGTATTTATCCACTCTATATTTCCCCTTGTATCAGTAATTACTACGCCCTCAGAATTGTTTTGCAGTATTTTCTTAAATAGTTCCAACTGTCCTTCGTAAGCCTTTTTTTCCGAAATATCGTTATATATAACATATGCCCCGATGATAGACTTATGGTTTATCACCGGGTATCCCATTATTTCTACATATATCGATTTGCCATCTTTACGCCTTCTCTTACCTTCCTGCTTGATGATTTCACCATTGTAGATTAATTGAATATTGCTATCTATTTGCGCCCTATTTTCCGGGGATGCAACTAGTTGGTTGATGTACTTCCCTTTTGCTTCATGGGGCTTGTATTGAAAAATTTCAGTAAATTTTTTGCTTATATTGACGATTCTCTGTTCCTTGTCCAGGATAATTACGGCATAGGGTGAATTGAGAAACAGGGTATTAAACATCAGCAACATATCATAGAGATAATCCTTACACGCAAAATCCTCTTTTATTAGCTCTATTCCGTCAATTTCTGTCATCATTGTATAGGGACTCTCTTTTTTTGTCTTGTGATTCTCAGGCTTATTCTCCACTTTGCTTTCCTCCTGAATATCTTAAATACTCGACTATTAGCTTGTCCAGGTGCTGGCTCATCATAATTGTCTCATCATCGAATGTGACGCTTTTCTCAAGTTTTATCATTTTGTGCATTTCTTCCCTGGTTTTTTCTATTTCATTTAAGATGCACACTTCCTTATCATACTCTGCCAAAGGTTTCTTTTTCATGTCCCTAAAACATTTAACCTTTCTATTTTGAAATACAATAAAAACAGATTCCGATATTGCTTTGATTTATTGATTTAAAAAATTGCTGTTCCAAAACTTTGTCCAAAGATCATGGATTTCCCTGCTGCTAATCTTGATGTTGGAAATAATCATTTCAACGATCTGAAAATTGGTAAATCTAGTATAATCCTTGACATAATCAGCAACAGTCCTGCCACTGCCGATTATCCTCCTGTCCATGCATTCCTTTACTAAATCTGCGATAATGTTATCTTCCTTGTAGATCCAGTACTTAAATTTGTCCCGCAAGGCATTCATTAACTCCTTTGGGGTGAAGAGGTGATATCTGAGCAAGAACTTTTGCTTGGATATGTCCTTAGAGCAGTATTCTATAATGCTCTTAAACAGGGTGTATAATTTTATATCCGGTGGTATATCTTGTTTCAGATCTTCAATGCTTTCAATAAATCTTATCTTGTCTTCCCACACCTCGTCGTAAATTCTAAAAAATAATTCTTGTTTCGACTTAAAGTAAAAGTACAAAGAGGATGGTTTTATCCCTACTTCCCTGCATATTTCCCTTATATTTGTAGCCTCATATCCCTTTTCTAAAAATAGCTTAAAGGCAACATACTTAATTTTATCATTTGTGCTTAACAAGTATAGCCCTCCAAGCTTTTTAAAAAAAAACTAGTGTGCTAAATCTCATTGTTTTATCTATCGAACATTCGTTAGGCATATTATACCATTTTACGATAAGTTGCACAATATGCTAAAATGCGAAATAATTAGACATTATTATTTTAGTTGAAGCCTAACATGTTAAGGCAATTTGGATGCTGTCGTATCCCGCAATGCCCTTAATACAAAAAAATAAACACCCTTGCAAGGGTGTAATTCGCGATAGAATGTGTCAATTCCCCAAGTATGCATCTAGGATACTATACAGCTTTTCAATATCAATGGGTTTCGATATGTAATCATCCATCCCTGCTTCAATGCACTTATCCCTGTCTTCATGCATGGCATATGCCGTCATTGCTATTATGGGTATGCTCCGCTTACTGTATTCCATGTCCCGTATGATCTTGGTGAGTTCATATCCATTTAAGCCGGGCAGTTGTATGTCCATTAGGATTAAGTCTACCCTGCTTTCTTTTAGTTTTTCCAGCGCCTCGTTGCCATCGTATGCAGCTAAATACTTATAGCCTTTCTTGATAATTATGCTTTCCATGATTTCCTGGTTGATTAAATCATCTTCTACACATAAGACAACCTTTTCGCTGGTTATTTGTCTGCGTTCTTCCTTTGTTTCTGTGGAGCTTTTTACTATCTCATGATCGGCTAAATTCCTCTGTTTTTTTAAAGTGCAGGTAAAGTAAAAAGTGCTTCCCTTCCCGACTTCACTTTCAAAATGAATGTCGCCATCCATCAGCTCGGCAAGCTGTTTTGAAATTGCAAGGCCAAGGCCCGTACCTTTGTATTTTTTCTTTTTTGACAGGTCTCCTTGGGAAAAGCTTTGAAATATGAAGGGTTTATAGCTTTCATCTATTCCTATGCCGGTATCCTTGACGCTGAATTCAATCTTTTGCTGGTCATCGTCCGATGATATTAGTTTTGTCCTGAATGAAATAAATCCTTTATCGGTGAACTTAACTGCGTTACTAAGCAGGTTTGTCAATATCTGCCTTAATCTCAGTTCATCACCTATAACATCATAGTTGATATTGGGATCCAAGTAGCAGCCCGCCTCTAAACCTTTCTGATTGGCGGCTATTAAAAAATTGTTATAAATGCTGTTTACGGTTTCCCTGAGGTCAAAGGCCTCCCTGCTAAGCTCTATTTTGCCAGATTCTAATTTAGCTATATCCAAAAGGCTGTCAATAATCGCAACAAGGTCATCAGCGGAATTTTTTAATAAATTGACGTATTTTCTCTGCTCATCGCTGAGATTGCTAGATTGAAGCAGTTGTATAGTCGCGATCACGCCATTCATCGGAGTCCTTATTTCATGGCTAATATTGGCCAAAAATCGCGACTTCGCTTTATTGGCGCTTTCCGCCTCCTGTTTCAGTATAGCCAGCTGTTCGTATTTCTCTTTGAGTTCTTCCTGTATCAGCCTTTCCTTTGTTATGTCTTCATTAGTCCCTATCATCATTGAAGGCCTGCCATCCTCGTCCCATTCACTGATTCTTCCTTTAGACCTTATCCATTTATAGGCATTATTTTTACACCTAAAGCGGTACTCCACAACAAATTCGTCCTGCCTTTCCAAATGCCTGTGGTACTTGTCGGTCACAACCGGCAGGTCATCGGGGTGTACAAATGATGTCCATTTATCAATGTGGTCCAAATCATTAGCTTCATAGCCAAGGGTCTTTTCCCAGTTGTTGAAATGGTATATCGTATTGTTCCTAATATCAAGTTCCCATAAGCCGAATTGCCCTCCCTCAAGGGCAACCATACATTTCTTTTCGTACTCGTTCAGCTTTTTTACCAGCTCTTTCTTTTCCGAAACATCTTTATATATTGCGACAGCTCCCTTGAAAGTCCCATTCGAACCAAAAATCGGTGCTATTGTTATTGATGCATCTACGGGCTTGCCATCTTTGTGCAACCTGACAGTCTCATAACATTCAATGACCTTGCCCGCCGCGATTATTTTTATTTCCTCTTCTATCTCATTCAATTTGTCTTCGGGAACCAATGTCTTTATACTCTTTCCGATTATTTCACTCTTGTTATAACCAAATTTCTTCTCGGCACCTTTGCTCCACACTGAAACTCTAAAATCCCGTGTAAGGCCGATGATTGCATCATCAAAGATTTCCATCCCTTTGGAAAACATTGCCGTCATACTAATTTTTTTGTCCGTGGAGGATTGGTCTTTTTTCCCGGTCATAAACATCCCTCCCAGGATATCGCAAATTACCCCGTATACCGACACAAGAGGCTTTATTTCTCAAGGGTTCACAAGCATCTTCCAGCCGCTGCCTATAAAATATATGGAAAAAACCGTGATGAATATCCCTAGTAAGACGATAAGCCATTGATACACTGCATCGCTTATCAGCTTCTTACCCTTGGAAAATGCCGTGGCTACTGACGAATACCATACAAGGTCAGATAAAATGTGGCCTGCAAAAAAGGCCAATACACCAATTACACCATAAGCATACGACTGGCGTATCGATTCCATGCCCGTTGAGGCCCACCATAGAATAAAGTAAGGATTGGTGGAGCTTACAAGAGCTCCTGCTAATACAAGGTTTCCCATGCCCGAACTGTTATTTGCTTCTCGATTCTCCAAAGAAACCGTCTTGTTTATGCCGGACTTTATCATCCCATATCCCATCCACGCCAGAAAAGCACCGCCACACAGTCCGATAAGCCCCGCAACTGTCGGATTGGCAAAGAAGTCCTTTAGGCCGAACAACATGATGATGATTAATAAAAACTCCAGTATTCCGTGGCCTAATACCGTCAATGGTCCCGCTATCCATCCCCTTTTGAGGCTGCCATCGATGGTGACTCCCAACAATGGCCCTGGCATCATGGCCCCCGAAAAACCAATCAAAAAAGCGCTAACAAAGATTCCCCACAAAACCATTTCAACTGACCTCTCTTACAGCTAATGTGCCTTAATAGCATCGGCTTCACCTGTTATTATCTATGTATATATATATAATAACAATAAACTGCCATTTAATTAAGATTATTTTTAATAAAATTCTATTGATTATTAAATTTTATAAAAACCAACTATGGATGCACGGTGTTCTTACAGTTCACTTCGGCAGATTTTCGCTTGCTATCAGTTTTTATTTTCTTGGCAATAACTAGATATATGATTCCAGGCAGCGCAAGCAACGCAAAGGTGCCAGTTAAATTAAAAGCTTCCCTGAAATGGTCAAGCCATTTCAGGGAAGCTTTGTATCCCCAGCTTACTTAAGCATTGCGTCAATGAACCAAATGTTCTTGCTGTACTCTGCAACGAAATCTTCAAACATTGCTACGGTTTCAAAATCTCCTTCTTCATCTGCTGCATTTCTAATTGTTGTAGCTAATTCTTTCATTGCTTCTAAATCCTTTTTCACGATTTCAAGTGATTCTTCAATTGCGAAGTCCTTGGCTTTAATCTCTTCAATGCTCGAATTCTCCAGATATTCTGCTACTGTTGACAGCGGCATGACACCTTTCATTTTTAACAGTTCTGCTACTTCGTCCAATTGCTCAAAAAGTTTATCATAGATTCCTTCTGTGAATTCATGAACCGCTATAAATTGTTTTCCGACAACGTTCCAATGAATATTGTGCATTTTAATATTAAGCACTGCTAAATTTGACAAATATTTTTGTAGCAAATCATAATGATGCATAACACAACCTCCTTTAAATTTTGTCATTTATAGACAACCTAACCATATTATATGATATAATTATAAGAACAAAAAGGAACAAAAATGTTAGTAGAGGTGAAAATATGTCAAATAAGGTGTCTTCTGGCTTTGAAATATTGCATGAATTAATCAAGTTAACCTGGGTCCCTGAAATTATAAAATCTATTGCCCTAGGCAATGAAAACTATACGACGATCCTCAAAAGCATACCTTATTTGAGTCATACAGAATTGAATAGAAAACTAAAAATCCTCTTAAGCAAAAATGTCATAATAAGACAAGAAGAAGGCAGTAAAATCCATTACCGTCTCAATAGTTTTGGTGAGGATTTGGTCCACATTTTCAATCACTTGGAGGAACTGGAGGAAAAATATCTTGGGGCATAAACTGTTTAATACAAAAGAAGGGTTAAAATTTACCCTTCTCTTTTCCCCACTTTAATAACTATTTGCTAATAAATCAATTTTATTTACATCCCATATCTTTTTGCATATCTCTTTATAAAGGGATTGTCTCTCTAACAATGCCTTCTTATCAAATTGTTCATATGGTTTGAATGGTAGTTTTGTTTCATTCATAAAGCGTAAAAATAAAGGATTATTACTATAACAATTCTTATTTAAAGTCCGAGCCAAAATGTTTTCACTATCATATTTGATTACTTTCTTACTGTATTCCATGTCTTGTAAACTTCTGTTTTTATCCTTTGGAAGAATTAATAATCCACCAAACATATTCCTAAACTGCTTAAATTCCTCTTCCGTTGCAAAATCCTTTTGATGGTTTCCTTGATTATAGTCATCCGCCCAAATATGCTCAATATCATATGGGTTTTTTTGTTCTCTGTTCACATAGTCCGCAAAATTGCTGTTAATACCGCTTTGTTCCTCTATGTAATATGTCATTCTCGCGAGAATATGAAGCATGTATCTTTTTGTGAACTGATTTAAATAGAACCTATCGATACCATCAAGTGTTACTTCCATATTATTTATGTAGCGCTTTAGTATTTCCGCCAACTCACAAATATCTCTATTGCGTATCATCTTTGTGATATTAAATACGGTATATAAGATGGAGGAATAATCCACTGTTCTAAAATTAAAAACTCTAGTAGATATAAATTGGTCAATAAAATAAGAAACCATCTTAATTTTCTTATCTACGATATCACTGGTATCATCACTTCTAATGGCAGATAAAATAATTTGGTACTGTAGTGTAAATCCTCTATCTGCATTATAAAACACGTATTCATACTCTTTTTTAAAGTTACGTGCATACTCCTTTAAACGTATATAGATATCCGAGTACATATTAAATTTTTTCAATATGAAATTCTCAAAGTCCTTACTGCTATTTAAACCTATAACTGACCTATTTTCCTGGACCCACTTATGGAATGTTGTTCCGATATTTTCGAAATCCTTGTTTTCTGAATCTTTCTTACGTTCTCTAATTGTTTCTGCGTATTGGGCTCTTAGCCAGTTCTTTAAGAAGTCTGCATCACCGTCCTTTTCAATGTCTTTTAAATGTACAACTTTTCTTTTCCATAAATCATTTGCCTTATTTCTAATAGCGTCGTCATTAATCATAGAAAGAAGATAGCCCTTTAACATCTCTGTCGGAGTTAGTCTCAATCCTCTGTCGTTCATGGTTACAAAAACTTTATGAGCATCTTGTTCAGAATCTGTCCGTATCGCTACAAGACACACATTATCAATTAACCATTCAATAAATACTGGTAGAGAACTTCCTTTTAATTCATCCGGAAAAATCCGCTCAATATCTTTATATCGGTTATAAAGATTTCTAACACTTTCCGATTTTTCATTGGTAATATCGAAATCACCTGTATCAAATAAAGAAGCTAAACACTCTTCCCTTTCAGGAACATTAATACAAAAAGTCTTTTGACCATACATTTCAGAATAGATATAGTTATCAATATTGACTCTGGGTAGGTTTGCCTGCTTTTTCTGTATATTATTAAGATAGATAAGAAGCAGCGTTAATGATGATAATCTCTGCTGCCCGTCTATAATTGAATTGTCATTAGTAAGGATAATAGGACCGAGAAAGTAATCCCCATAGTTCCTTACATCTATCTGTGTATCACCTTCTTTATAGAACTCAAAAAACTCATTGGTTAAATCCTCTATGAGTTCTTCAATCTGTTTGGTTCCCCAGTTATATTCCCGCTGATAGTATTGAACCGTATATTTATTGTTCAACAGCGTGCGTAGATTCACTGCATGGGCTGTTATCTTGTTCACTTATTAACTCACCTCTCTCATATTAAAATTTGCCTTACATGGATTTTGCATGTTCTACTTACTATCACTTAACTGACTTTCAAGCTCATCCAACATATTCATTATAGCATCTACTTTTTCTACTATGCGTTTTTG
>FZPS01000227.1_pt90 | contig 11097 bp, 10 predicted proteins | sample 1817821 | NCBI WGS metagenome assembly FZPS01 (sample SAMEA104158645, study PRJEB21678) | metagenome | place: Germany | collected 2015-04-21 | reverse complement strand
ATACAAAACACTTCCTAACTCTATATATTTTACTATATATATATAGTATTAGCAAGAAAAAGAGGGTGGTAGTGGTACCAACTTTTTAATAAATATTAACTATTTTTACAATTGTATCAAAATTAAGTAATAAAAAAACCACATAAGTGGTTTATTTATCAAATAATTATAGTAAGTTTTTAAAAATGTTTACACTATCGGTTTGTTCCCAAGAAAATTCATTTCTACCAAAGTGACCATAAGCCGCTGTATTTTGGTAAACTGGTTTTTCTAGGCCAAGTTTGTCAATAATTCCTCTTGGTCTTAAATTGAAGTTTTCAATAATTGTTTCAGTTATTTCATAATCATTAACTTTACTTGTTCCAAAAGTGTTAACTGAAACACTTACTGGATCAGCTACTCCAATTGCATAAGCAAGTTGAATTTCACACTCCGATGCAATTCCAGAAGCAACAACATTTTTTGCTAAATATCTAGCCATATATGCAGCACTTCTATCAACTTTAGATGAATCTTTTCCACTCATTGCACCGCCACCGTGTTTTGCATAACCACCATATGTGTCAACAATCAATTTTCGCCCAGTCAAGCCAGCATCTCCGTGTGGACCTCCAACGACAAACCTTCCTGTTGGGTTAATAAAATAACGGGTATTTTTATCTACTAAGTGCTGTGGGATAATAAAGTCAATGACATGTTCTTTTACATCTCTTCTTACATCTTCAATATCATAAAATTCACGGTGTTGAGTTGATAATACTACTGTATCAATTCTTTTAATTGATCCATTATCATTATACTCTACTGTAACTTGAGTTTTACCGTCTGGTCCTAAGTTAGGTAGTATTTGTTGTTTTCTAACAAATGCTAATCTTTGAGATAGTTGATTAGCTAGTGTAATAGCAAGTGGCATTTGTACATCTGTTTCATTATTGGCATAGCCAAAAATGATGCCTTGATCACCTGCTCCTTGTTCAACATTTCCATCAACTCCCATTGAAATATCACTAGATTGTTCATCTATTTTAACTAAAAACTCAACAGTATCGGCATCATAACCTAAATCATCGTCATTATAACCAATTTTTCTAATGGCTTCTTTAGCGATTTCTTTGTAATTTACTCTAGCATGAGATTTTACTTCACCATAAATAAAGCAAAACTTAGTTGTAACTGATACCTCACAAGCTACTCGTGCTTTTGGATCTACTTTTAATATTTCATCTAATATACTATCTGCAATATAATCTGCAACTTTATCTGGATGACCTTCTGTAACTGATTCACTAGAAAATACTTTCATATGTTTTTATGTATACTCTATTAAATTTATCTTTTGATATAAGTTTTGAGTATACTTCTCCTTTTTTTAGAATATTTATCAAAAGACATAAAAAAATGACGCTCGGAAAAGCGTCAATTCGACTTTTCCTTATTGTTGGATTTCTCCCTCGTCTTAAGCACCTAATTTAATAGGTTGCTACTACCATAACGGTGACTAGCCTAGGTAGTTCTTAATAAGTCAATTATATTATATACTATCAAATGGATTTTAGCAATTCATTTGATGTAATATTTTTAGTTAAAATTATTATAGATTTTAGCAAAATCATTATGATATGCCATAAATCTTTGAAAGAGGTTTCTTGAGAAGAAAATATCAAATTCTTCTTCAAATATTTTCATGACTATCGCATGATTTAATGGTCTTTTGTAAGTTTCAACTGCTCGCATTGTAATATATAAATCGGCTAGTAATATTATTTGAGATTCGAGTGGTTCATCAAGTCTATTTAAATCTTTTGCCATTTGATCTGATAAAATTCCTTCTGTTTGAGCTCTTGCGATATCTTCAACTTTTTGTGCAAGTTGAATTCTTCTTGAAATAATAGCAGCTAATTCAGATTTTTGTTTTAAAATATTAAAATCTCCTTTAATTTCATCACTTTCAGAATCTTTAATTTCATCTGTTCTAAGATGAACTAGTGAAAACTCTTTTAACTCTTCTAATTCTTTATCGTTATACCCTGATACTTGTCCTAAAAAGATTGAAATATCATGAACTTGATACGCTTTTCTTTGATTAAATAATGACTTAGGACTTGCTAGAACTGAGTTAATTAAATCAGCAGAAAATGAATGAAAATCAGTTTCAACTAATCTACGTTTTTGCAGTTCAAATACTCTTTCATGATGCATATATTCACCAATTGAAACAATCGCATATAACACCACAACATATATTATAAAGATTATACTTCTAAGTCCAATATCAACTAACATTAACTTCATCTGTTCACCACCATTATTAATAATTTGTGGTGAGTTATATGTTACAAAAAAGTGAACGATAGTTAAGATTGAGAATAATATTAATGATCCATTTAATAATGCTCTTTTTGCTTGATAAAGCGATATTACAGTAATTACATAAAAGAATAGTAAATAAGCAAATGTCTCAAGTCCAACTACATTATGAACTTTTAAATAAAACAGTGTTGCCGAGATAAATAAATAAACTGATGCGAAGTACATCGCAATTTGTTGTTTAGCAAGTTCTCCTTCTTCACTTTTTCCTTTATGAATTAATGTTGATAAAAAATAGTTAATTACAAATGTTAGTGGAAATGTTGCTGCTGTTACAACCCAGTTAAAGATTTGATCATTTCTATTAGTTGAAACTATTGATACAATTAACATTAAAAAGAAATAAAATATGTTGGAAAGTAAAATAATATTTTTAATAACTATATTTCTTCTTTTTAATACTTCTACATCGTTTGTAATATCTATTCCTTCTTCAAATCCAAAGAATCGAGAAAAAAGGGATTTACCCCATTTTACGACGTCAATTTTCTTCTTGTTTTCCCTTTTTTGTTTATTCAACTAATATCATCCTTATTCTTCTTCAAATAATGAAATCATTTCAAAATCAACTTGATGCGCATCTGCTTCATTCATCACTTGAGCTACTCTTGTTGAAGCTGCTGCTGCAATTGCACCAACAATATCATCTAAGAAAGTATGGCAAATACCTTCTTCTTTTCCATCTTCGTTTAACTTTCTAACAATTCCTGGTTTATTTACATCAATATCACCAAAGTTTGTTTGCCCAATTGTACCGTAAGTACCTGCTACATCTAAGCCCATTACCTCATCAACTCCAAATAAACCTAAGTCATGATAAACAATGTCTTGTAGTGGTTGTGGTAATAATTTCTTTTCTGCTAAGACATCAATTGCAATTGATAATTGAATGTAGTGAAAGACATCTCTAAATGATAATATCTTTTCTACTGATTCTAAACATGTACTAAATTGGATATCTTTAGTATATTTTTTTTGCTGATTGTAAGTTACAGTTGCAATATCTTCAATTGTAACTCCTCTTTCTTTTAGAGATTTGACATTCATTTCAAACATTTCTTCTCTTGTAAATACAGTTCTTACTTTACTCATTTTTTTCTTCCTTCCCTAATTTATCACCTAAATTAATGATGCTTTGGCCGTTTAAGAAATCTCTTACCTTCATTGCTCTTTTGCCAGCTGGTTGTAATTTTAAGATTTCTAAAGCGCCAAAACCAGTATTAATAACTAACTCTTTATCTAGTTTTATGACTGTACCTGGTGCTGCACTACTTATTATATCACTTTTTCTTGTTTCATATATCTTCAATATATGATTATTGATATAAGTTATTGCTCCTGGTTCATCTTGCATTGCTCGAATATGAGCATCAACTTTGCTATATGTTAAACTCCAGTCAATAATTTGGTCATCAAATGAGATATTATAAGCAAATGTTACTTTGTCTTCATCTTGTGGAAGTGGTGGGTATTTTTCAATATTATTTAAATACTCAATTATCATCTCTGAACCTAGGATACTTAACTTTTTAGTTAAAGTAGTTGTAGTATCAGTTTTTTTAATCGGAATAGCTTCTTGATAATAAATATCACCACTATCCATTTTGTATTCCATCTTCATAATAGTAATACCTGTTACTTCATCTAAATTCATAATTGATTTTTGAATTGGAGCTCCACCACGATATTTAGGTAAGAGTGAACCATGCACGTTAATCGCATGAATTTTAGTAATTAATTCTTTTGGTAACATTTGTCCGTAAGCGGCTGTAATAATATAATCTGGTTTCAGATCAATGATTCTTTGATAGTCATCACGTAATCTAGTTGGTTGAAAAACAGGAATATTATTTTTTATAGCTAGCTCCTTTACAGGAGGCGGCGTTAATATTCTTTTTCTACCAACTGGTTTATCAGGTTGAGTTACAACTAATATAACTTCATGATGTTTGATTAAGTTTTCAAGTACTGGAACTGCAAATTCTGGAGTTCCCATAAATACTAATTTCATTTAATTCTCCTATTCTAAATCTAAAAATGGAGTATATGTTATTCTAATTCCATCTTTTTGAAATGTTTTTGCAATATTTATAATATTTTCAACATCATTATCTTGATGTTTAATTGTCAGTTTAAAGCGATAATAGTCGCCTTTTTTAAAAATAAATGATTCAACTGGTCCTAGTGTAGTTAAGTTAATATTTTCTATTTTTTCTTTAACTAAATAAGCTTGTTGGTAAGTAGTAAGAATACTAGGGCCCATAATTATTAGTTGACTCATCTTAACAAATGGTGGATAGTTTCCTACTTTTCTATTTTGAAGGGCTTGATTATAAAAAGTCATATAATCAAAATTTAGTGCCCTTATAGCAAAATGATCTAAGTCATATCCTTGAATAATGGCTCTACCTGGTTTGTGTCTTCCTGATCTGCCGATTAGTTGTTCTAAAAGGATATAAGTTTTTTCATCAGCATTATAACTAGATAATTTCAAGTCTTGATCTGCCATAATAACTGCTGATAGTGTGACATCAGGAAAGTCAAATCCTTTAGCAACCATTTGAGTTCCTATTAAAATATCGCCATCACTTTTTAAAAATTGATACCACATTTTCTCTTGCATACCTTTAAGTCTAGTGGTTGTTTGATCCATTTGAATTATTTTGGCTTTTGGAAAGAACTTTTTTAGTTCATAAATTACTTGTTCAATTCCTATTCCTCTTTGGGAATATGCATTGCTACTACAGTTTGAACATGTTGTAGTATATGGCTTTTTATAGCCACAATAATGACATTTTAATTCATCAGATTCAAGATAATAAGTAAGTGATACATCACATGTAGGACACTTTGGAATGTGTCCACATACCCTACACATTACAAAAGTGGCATAACCTTTTCTATTTACTAAGATAATTGATTGTTCTTTGTTAATAAGATTACTTGTAATAGCTTCAATTAATGGTCTTGATATTATTGAAGTGTGTCCACTTTCAAGTTCATCTTTTAAATTTACAAACTCTAATGAAGCTCTTTTAGTTTCAACTGCTTTTTTTGTAAGCGTTAAGAGTTTTATTTCACCGTTTAGTGCTTGATACATTGTTTCTACTTTAGGTGTGGCTGAAGTATAAACAATTGGACAATTGTGAAATTTTTGTCTTATTTTAGCAATTTTAATTGCATCATAAATTGCTTGTTCACTTTGAATATAGCTTTCATCTTGTTCCTCGTCAATAATAATTATTCCTAAGTTATCAATTGGAGCAAATACTGAACTTCTAGTGCCTAGAATAATATTTGCTTCTTCGGAATAAATCATTTGGTATTGATCATATTTTTCTCCTGGTGATAAACTAGAATGAATAATGGCAACATTATTAAATGAAGATTTTAATCTTCTTGCTACTTGACTAATCATATTTATTTCTGGAACTAATATTAATGCTTTTTTTCCTTTTTTAATAACTTCGGAAACTACATTTACATATACTTCAGTTTTACCAGAACCCGTAACGCCAAATAATAAATATTCCTTACTAGAGTTTAGGCCTTTTATTATTTGGTTAAGAGCTTGATTTTGTTCTTTATTTAGTGTAATATCATACTCTTTTTTATCAAAAGTGTGAATGATATCTCTTTTAATAATAGTTGAAGTTCTTATTAATACTTCATTTTTCTCTAAAGTATTAATTGCACTTACTGATAACTCTTCTAGTAGATCTTTTCTTAAGATAAGATCTTTTTCTCTAAATAAATCTAATACTTCAGGGTAGCGATTAATTCTTTGATAATTATGATTATAGTTAAATTGATATGCAATCACTTCTTTTGGTTTAACTCTAGGTTTTAAAACAGTTTTTATCTTAACAAAGCCTTTTTGTTCTAACTCTTTTAGTTTGCGATAAGAGTTATTATCACTTTTTTTAAGAATCCATTTACCTTCTTTATTAAAATTTTTAATTAAATCATCGTCAAATTTATTTAATAGTGTTACTTCTTTTTGGTATTCCATCATAAATTCACTAGGGATGATTGCTTCTAGAATTTGACTTTTTAGTGAAGTTGAGTGTTCTAATAAATAGTGATAAATTTCTAATAGTTCATCATCTAAGATTGGGGTTGGATCAAGTAGTTCTAATATTGGTTTTGATGCCATCTGGCTACTTTCGGTTATTTCTATAACATAACCAACTCTTTCCATGGTGCCAAACGAAACAACTACCCTTGAACCGACTTGAACTAAGTCTTCAAGTTCAGTTGGAATTAGGTAGTCAAATAATTGATCTAATTGTTGAGTTTTTAAATCAATTACTACTCTTGCAAACATTTAAATCACCTTGTATAGTTTATCATTTTTTTAACTATTTAGCCACCTTTTAGTGATATTTTATTATATAATTTATAATAAAAAGGTAAATCGACAATGCGATTTACCTATTTGAAATCATTTCAATTCTGATAAGATTTTTTCGATGTGATTACCATAAGCTAATGCTTCATCGAATTTGAAAATTAATTCTGGTACTTTTCTAGTACTTCTTATTTTTTCAGCTAATTTCATTCTAATTGTTGCTTTATGTTTTTCTAATAGTTTTTTTGCTTTTTCTAAAATTTCTTCTTCATCTGATAAAATTGTGTAATAAATAGTAGCAAATGAGTGATCTTTTGTTACTCTTACTTCAGTAACATTAATAAAACCAATTTGTAAATCTCTAATTTCTTCGTTAATAATTGAAGTGATTTCTCTTTGGATTAAACTTCCTAATCTTTCTGCTGAAACATTTGACATATTACTCCACCTCTTTCATTTTCGATGCTTCGATGATATCTCCTACTTTAATATCGTTATAATTAACAATACTAATTCCACATTCATAACCAGCTCTTACTGATCTTGCGTCATCTTTAAATCGTTTAAGTGATGCTAGTTTTCCTTCATATACAACAATTGATTCTCTAATAACTCTTACTAAAGAATCTCGCTCAATTACGCCGTCTGTTACAAAACAACCGGCAATTGTTCCAATTCTTGAGATCTTAAAGATATCTCTTACTTCAGCTTGACCAATTACTGTTTCTTCAAATTCTGGTTCTAACATACCTTGTAGAGCTGCGATAATATCTTCTTGAACTTTATAAATTACGCTATATAATCTAATTTCAATACCTTTTTCATCTGCTAAGTTTCTAACTGCAGCCGATGGTCTAACATTAAACCCAATAACAATCGCATCAGATGCTTCTGCAAGTAGTATATCATTTTCAGTAATAGCTCCAACTGTTGATCTAACTATATTAACATGAAATCCTTCAATATCAATTTTTTCAAGTAATCCATTTAGAGCTTCTGTAGTTCCGTGAACGTCAACTTTAATAATTAAGTTAAGTTCTTTTTCAGCTGATTCCATATCACCAAATAGTGAATCTAGAGTTCTTTTTTGACCTTTTAATTGACCTTCACGATCACGACGAGTTCTTTCTTCAGCAATGTCTCTTGCGGTTCTTTCATCGGCAAAGACCATTAACATATCTCCAGCTTGTGGTACATCATTAAGACCTGTTATTTCAACTGGTTGAGCTGGTGTTGCTTGTTTAGCAAGACGACCTAAATCATCATGAATTGTTCTAACACGACCGTAGGTTGAACCAATAACAAAGTTATCGCCAACTCTAAGTGTTCCGTGTTCAACAATAATTGTTGCAACTGGTCCTCTGCCTCTATCTAGCCTTGCTTCAATAACTGAACCTATAGCTAGGCGTTTTGGATTAGCTTTTAATTCTTCCATTTCTGAAACTAATTCAACAACATCTAATAACTCATCAATACCTTCACCTTTTAGAGCTGATACTTCAACAAATGGAATATCTCCGCCCCAAGCTTCAGCAATTACACCACGTTCAGAAAGTTGTGTCATAACTCGTTCTGGGTTGGCTGTTGGTTTATCAATTTTATTAACAGCAACAATTAGTGGAACTTTTGCAGCTTTAGCGTGGTCAACAGCTTCAATTGTTTGCGGCATGACACCGTCATCAGCTGCCACAACTAAAATAACAATATCAGTTACCTTAGCTCCTCTGGCGCGCATTTCTGTAAATGCCGCGTGTCCTGGAGTATCGATAAATGTTATTACTGAGCCTTTTCTCTTAACTTGATATGCACCAATGTGCTGTGTAATACCACCGGCTTCGCCTTGAGCGACTCTTGCTTTTCTAATTGTATCAAGTAATGTTGTCTTACCATGGTCAACGTGACCCATTACTGTTACAATTGGTGGTCTTTTAACTAGATCTTTAGGATCATTTACAATATCAATTTCATCATAACGGGTAATATCTGTTACTTTTTCAATTTCAAATGTATATCCTAAATCATCAACTATTAATTCAACCATGTCTTGTTCTAAGACTTGGTTGACATTAGCCATAATTCCTAAAGAGATTAGTTTTTTAATAACTACTGCTGCAGAAAGTCCTAATCCTTCAGCAATTTCAGCTACGTTCATTCCTTCTTTGTAAATGAACTTTTTATTTTCTGGAGCCTTAGCTCCTCTTTTTACGTTTTTCTTTTGCATACTATAACATGCCTCCTTTACTAAGTAGCGATTTTGCAAATCCACTATCTATAACTCCAACAACTTTAATATTAACTTTGCCGATAGCTTGGTTTAATATTAAATCATCAAGTTCTATAAGTGGCACATCGTAATGTTTTGATTTGTTTGCTACTAGTTTTTTTGTGTTATTTGAAGCACTACCTGATACTAACACTAATTTAACTTCACCTTTGGCAATAGAGTTTGATACTATTTCTGTTCCAAGTATTAGCTTACGTGCACGCATTGCTAATCCTAGTGTTCCAGTCATTTTATCATCTCCAAAAGGTCATCATATATTTTATCTGGAATTTTAGCTTCTAATTTTCTTTCTAAAATATTTGATTTCTGAGCTTTTTTTATCACTTCTGCGTCTAGTGATAAATAAGCTCCTCTGCCAGGTGCTTTTCCTGTTAGATCAATACTTACTTCCATTTCTTTATTTCTTACAATTCTTACGAGTTCTTGTTTTGGCTTTGACTCTTTAGTTACCACACAAGTTCTCATTGGGACTTTTCTTACTTTCATTAGTAAATAATACCATCATCTAGAGCCATTTGCTCTGATTTAATATCAATCTTCCAACCGGTAGCTGTAACTGCTAATCTAACATTTTGAGCACTTTTACCGATTGCAAGAGATAAATGATCATCTTGAACAATTGCAACTGCTGTTTTCTCATCAATTCTTACTTTAGTAACAGCAATTACCCTTGCTGGTTGTAGTGAATTAGCAATTAACTCTTTTGGATCTTCAGACCATTTAAATAAATCAATCTTCTCTCCATTTAATGCCTTCATAACACCGCGAATTCTCATTCCATCAGTACCAATACATGCACCAATTGGATCAACATCAGGATTATTTGATCTTACTGCAACTTTACTACGTTCTCCAGCTTCTCTTGCGATTGCAACTATTTCTACAATTCCTTCTTTAATTTCTGGAATATAGTTTCCCATTAACTGAATTACAAGTTGGTTACTTGTTCTTGTAACCATAACTCTTGTTGTCCTACCTGATTCAACTTTTGTAACATAAACATTAACTCGATCTCCAACTTGTAAATTATCATTAGGTAGCGTATCTTTTTCACCTAACATAGTAATAGTGTCATGTCCAATGTTTAGACGATATCTTTTATCATATCCATCTTTTGCTTCATCAATTCCTACTACGTGAGCTGGAATTAGTTTGTTTTCAAAACTCTTAAAGTAGTTAAATACTCTTTCTTTAACTAAACGATTTAAGATTTCGTTAAATCTTTGTTTAACTTGACTTGAAGCATTATAACCATAACTTTCTGGAGATACTTCTTCTTCTAAGATCTCACCAACTTTAATTTTTGGTTTAATCTTTTTAGCATCTTCTAGTAAAATATGTGTCATTTCTTTTTCTGATAAAACAATTTCATCGACAACTAACTTTTGTGTATAAACTGTTAGTTTATCTACTACTTCATCAAACTCTGCACGGCAAGTTTGAACTCCGTATTCTTTTCTACATCCGGCAATCATGCCTTCTTTAAACGCTTCGATAACATCTTCGCGTTTTAAGTCCATTTCTTTAACTATTTCATTAATAATACTTGAAATGCCTTGATCTTTCATTTTTTCACATCCTTACTGCCGTTCTCATCTGAGAGGCATTATTATATTTAATTTCTATTTTTTTGTATAAGTTTTTAACTCTTATTTCTAAAACGATTGTTTCACCGTCAAAACTAATTAAATCTCCGTTGCCACGAAATTGTGGTGAGACTAAAAAGATATGATTACCAACTTGTTTTAAAAGCTCTTCTTTTGTTTTAATTGGTCTTTCAGCTCCAGCGGTAGAAACTTCAAAATAATAGTCCTCAGGAATTAAACTATCTAACTCTGATCTAATATCATTATGAATTTTTTCCAGTGTATCACTTGTTAGATTATTTCCATCAATTAATACTTCAATAATTTTAGAAATTCCATAATCATTTTTAACTTTAAATGAGTATAATTCTAAATTCATTTTTTCTAGTAATATTTTTATTTGTTCTTCTAATTCCTTAAACATATTCTCTCTCCATAAAAATAAGTGGATTTGGGCCCACTCATAATGTCAAAAATATTATAACATAATTACACTATCTATTACTAAT